>Ga0209048_10001749_pt1 | contig 21974 bp, 20 predicted proteins | sample FrelakmetCRP12CR_FD_187146 | JGI IMG/M metagenome (GOLD analysis project Ga0209048, IMG submission 187146) | Freshwater lake sediment microbial communities from the University of Notre Dame, USA, for methane emissions studies - CRP12 CR (SPAdes)... | ecosystem: Environmental > Aquatic >... | reverse complement strand
GCCCTGCCGGTCCGATCGAGGGGCGCCCGGTGGGCGCCGGGGGGACACCATGCGCTCGCGATTCTCGGGTCTTCTTCGTCGACGGCTGGTCCCATTGAGCATCGCGCTATCTGCCGTGCTCCTCGTGGCCGCCTGCTCGGGAGGCCGGGCACGGGTGGTCCCGCCGGCACCCGTCCCGGTGGTCACCACCACCGTGCCCGCCACGGTGGTCGACCGCTCCGGCGATCCGCTCGGAACGGTGCCGGGGCGCACGACCGTCACCATCGGGATCACCCCCGGCAAGGCGACGCTCAACGGGACGGTGGCCGGTCCCGACGGTGCGCCCGTCCCGGGCGCCGACGTCCACCTGGAGCGGGTGGTCGGCGACCAGCAGGCGACCGCAGACGTGACGAGCCAGCCCGACGGGACGTGGTCGGCGCCAGGCGTGCTGGGTGGCCTGTACCGGATCCGGGCCTGGCGGGTGCCGGACCTGGCCCAGACCACGCCCACCATCGTGTTCGTCCTCGCCACCGAGACCCGTACGCTCGCCCTCCGGCTCGACAGGTTCGGCCAGGTCCAGGTCACCTCCTCGGTGGCACCGAGCCCGCCGGTCGTGGGCCAGCCCTCCCAGGTCGTCGTGGAGGTGACCGCGGCGACCGTCGGGCCCGACGGCGTGGTGCGGGGGCAGGGCAGGCCCGGCTCGGTCGTGGAGCTGGTCGCCGCCGGCCAGTGGACGATCGTCGGGGCGGTCAGCCAGACGACACCCGCCTCGAGCATCGTGGCGTGGCGGGTGACCTGCGATGCCGTGGGAGCTCAGGGCCTGTCCGTGCTGGTCAACGCCACCGACGCCTTCACCCTCGACGTGCCCGCCTGCGCGCCGCCGGCACCGCCTCCCACCGCGCCGCCGACGTCGCCGCCGACGTCGGCGCCCGTGTCGGGACCCACGACCGGCGTGTCGACGACGGCCCCGTCGCCCAGGCCCACGACGACCGTCCGCCCGACCCACTGACGCTCGGCGGCCCCCGGCCCCCGGGAGCCCGCCGTCGAGCCGTCAGCGCGTCGACCCGTCGACCCGTCGACCCGGGGCGCCCGTGGCGGGCGGCAGGCTGACGACCAGCCGGGTCCCGGGTCGGGTCCGGCCGTCCGCCGTGTCGCCCGCGTCCGCCGCCGCCCCGCTCGGCGCAAGGCTCGGCACGGGTGCCGGGACGGGGACGGGGACGGGCGACTCGGCCCGGACCGTCCCGCCCATCGCCGTCACCAGCTCGGCGACGATGGCAAGACCGAGCCCCGACCCCACCTGGCGGGGGTGGCCGCGGCTGTTCGTCCAGAGGCGGTCGAAGACGTGCGGGAGGTCACCGGCGGGAATGCCGGGGCCGTCGTCGTCGATCGTGACCAGGGCCTCCGGACCGCCCGGGCCGTTGCGGAACCAGGTGCCCACGTCGATGGTGCGGGTCGCGTACTTGCAGGCGTTCTCGACCAGGTTGGCGACGACCTGGGCGAGGCGGTCGGGGTCGGCGGCGACCAGGGGCGCCGTGTCGCCCCCCTCGATCACCGGGTTGTGGACGCGCACGGTGAGACCGAGCTGCTCGGCCGTCGGCTCGAAGCCGTGGGCCGTGTCGGCGACGACCTCGAACAGGTCCGTCGGCCGCTGATCCAGTCCGAACCGGCGGGCGTCGAGCTTGGCCAGGTCGAGGAGGTCCTGGACCAGGCGCTCGAGACGACGGGCCTCCGAGGTGATCACCCCGGCGGCCTGGGCCGTGTCCGTGGCCGTGCCGTCGGCCAGCGCCTCCGCGAACCCCCGGATCGAGGTCAGCGGCGTGCGGAGGTCGTGCGACACGGACAGCAGGAACTGGCGCTCCTGTCCCCGGAGCCGTTCCAGGTTGTCGGCCATGGCGTTGATCGAGGCCGCCAGCCCGGCCAACTCGGGGTAGGAGCCCTCGGGTTCGGGCACCCGGGCGCTCAGGTCGCCCTGGGCGATACGCCCGGTGGCCTGCTGGACGGCCACCAGGGGATGGGTGATCCGCCGGGCCAGGGTCTCGGCGACCCCGAAGGCGACCACGAGCGCGACGCCGCCGGCCAGCAGGAAGTAGAGCCCGGCGCCGCCGCCCCGGCTCGTGCGCTGGGTGACCACCGCCGCCAGGTGCACCTGCCCGGCGGTGAACGGCACGGCCGCGTAGGCGTGGTCGCCGTGGAACCCCGAGACGGTGCGCCCCTCGGCCAGCGCCGGCGGGTGCAGGTCCGAGGAGGTGAGGCCGGCGGGCAGCGCGTTGGCGGTCCCGCCGTCCGGCCCGACCACGACCAGCGTGAGCTGCTGGGTGCTGCGCAGGAAGTTCTGCAGTCGGCGGAGGTTGGGCAGCCCGCCGTCCGCGGTCGGGCGGCTGCCGGCCTCGTGGGCGATGCGGGCAGCGAGGTCGGTGACGTCCGCGCGCGCCTGGCGGCGGCCCTGGACCGTCAGCAGGACGAGCGTCCCGGCGCCCGCGACGAGCAGCGCCCCGGCCACCACGCCGACGATGGCCAGCGTGAAGCGGCGCCTCACGCCGGGCCCCGTTCGACCGGTGTCCCGGCGGGCGGCGCGTGGCGCGGGCCGGACGCGCCCCGGTGCTCGTGACGCGGCATCACCCGAGGCGGTAGCCCACGCCCCACACCGTGTCCAAGGGGAAGTCCTGCCCCAGCTTCTTGCGGAGCTGGCGGACGTGGACGTCAACAGTGCGGTCGTCCCCGCACCAGTCCGGGCCCCAGACGCCGTCGAGGAGCTGGCGACGGCTGAGGGCCAGGCCCTGGTTGGTCGCCAGGTACAGGAGCAGGTCGAATTCCCGGGTTGCGAGTGGTACCGGTACCCCGTCGAGGCGGGCCTCGCGGCGCCCGACGTCGACCTCGACGCGCCCGACCGCGATGATGGGCGGAACCTCGGGGCCCGGGCCCTCGGTGCGGCGCAGGACGGCCTTCACGCGGGCGACCAGCTCCCGGTTGCTGAACGGCTTGGTGACGTAGTCGTCGGCGCCGAGCTCCAACCCCAGGACCCGGTCGATCTCGCCGTCGCGGGCGGTCAGCATGATCACCGGCGTGCGGGAGGCGGGGCCGGCCAGCGCGCGGATCCGCCGCACCACCTCGAGGCCGTCGATGTCCGGGAGCCCGACGTCGAGAACGGCGAGCCGCGGCTTCTCACGCTCGACGGCCGCCAGCCCACGGGTCCCCTCGGCGGCCTGGATGACGCGGAAGCCCTCGGCCCGGAGCAGCAGGTCGAGGAGGTCGCCGATGTGCGTGTCGTCCTCGACGACGACGATCGTGCCCTGGGCGCCCGGCTGGTTCACCCGACCAGCGTGGCATGTCGGGTGTTCGGAGAGTGTGAGGGGAACGTGACCGTGTCGAGAACGATGTCGGGACGCCCACAGCGGCCCCACTAACCTCGATCCGGTGCCCGGCACGCCCACCTACCTCGACCGCATCGTGGCCGCCCACCGGGCCGCCGCCGCGGCCGACACCCGCGACCGGGCCGGGCTGGCCGGTGCGGCCGCCGCCGGCCCCCCGGTCCGGGGGTTCGCCGCGCGGCTGCGGGCCGTCGCGGCGACGGGCGAGCTGGCCGTGATCGCCGAGGTCAAGCGCCGGTCCCCGTCGAAGGGCGACCTCGACCCCGGCCTCGAGCCCGCCGAGGTGGCGGCCGCCTACGAGCGGGGCGGTGCCGCGTGCCTGTCGGTCCTGACCGACGTCGAGTTCTTCGGCGGCTCGAGGGAGGACCTCGCCGCCGCCCGCGCCGCCGTCGGCCTCCCGGTCCTCCGCAAGGACTTCACCGTGTCGGAGGGCGACGTGTACGACGCGCGGGCCATGGGCGCCGATGCCGTGCTCCTGATCGTCGCCGCCCTGGGCGACGGTGAGCTGGCCGCCTTCCACCGGCTGGCGACATCCCTCGGGATGGACGTTCTCGTCGAAGTGCACGACGAGCACGAGCTCGGTCGCGCCCTGGCGGCGGGCGCGACGCTGGTCGGGGTCAACCAGCGGGACCTGCTCACCTTCGAGGTCGACGCGGCGCGCGCCGAGCGGATCGCGGCGGCGATCCCGCCTGAGATCCTGGCCGTCGCCGAGTCGGGGATACCCGGACCCGACGCCGCCGGGCGTCTCGCGGACGCAGGCTACGCGGCCGTCCTGGTCGGCGAGTCGCTGGTCCGGTCCGGTGACCGGGCGGGCGCCGTGGCGGCGCTTCGGCGGGCCGGGGTGGCCCGGAGGGCGACAGCGTGAGCGTCTTCGTCAAGATCTGCGGGACCACGAGCGAGCAGGACGCCCAACTGTCGGTCGCGATGGGGGCGGACGCCCTCGGGTTCATCTTCGCCCCGTCACCGCGCCAGGTGCGGCCCTCCCTGGTCGCCGACATCGTCAAGCGCGTTGACCCCTCGATCCTGACCGTCGGCGTGTTCCGTGACGAGGCGCCCGCCCGGGTGGCTGAGATCGTCAATCGCACCGGCCTCGTCGGCGCCCAGCTGCACGGCTCGGAGTCGCCGGCCGCGGTGAAGGCGGTGGCCGAGTCGGTCCGCTTCGTCATCAAGGGCTTCCCCGCGGGCGCCCCCGCGGTGCGTGAGGCCGAGGCGTACCACGCCGACGCCGTGCTGATCGACGCGCCCCGGCCCGGGTCCGGACAGCTCTTCGACTGGTCGCTGGCCGGCGAGGTGCCCCTCGGCGTGCGCCTGATGCTCGCCGGCGGCCTCACATCCGAGAACGTGGCCGACGCCATCGCGGCCGTGCAGCCGTGGGCGGTGGACGCAGTCACCGGCGTTGAGTCGTCGCCCGGGAGGAAGGACGCCCGCAAGCTCCGGGCGTTCATCCTGGCGGCGAAGGCGGCGCCGCTCGAGCGCGAGGAGCGGGAGGCGACCCACCCCCCGGGCGAGCGCCCGTTCGACTGGCGGATCGACGCCTGATGGGGGCGGTCGAGCCGGCCGGATTGATGGCGGAGCCGAGCGCGTCGGGCCGCTTCGGCGAGTTCGGCGGCCGCTTCGTGCCGGAGGCCCTGGTCCCGGCGTGTCAGGAGCTGGAAGCCGCCTTCCGGTCGGCGTGGTCCGACCCGGCGTTCCACGTCGAGTTCGAGCACATCCTGACCGAGTACGGCGGGCGCCCGTCCCCGCTCAGCGAGTGCCCCCGGCTGTCGGAGCGCCTCGGCGTGCGGGTGCTGCTCAAGCGCGAGGAGCTCAACCACACGGGTTCCCACAAGATCAACAACGTCATCGGCCAGGCCCTCCTCACGCAGCGCATGGGCAAGCGGCGCATCATCGCCGAGACCGGTGCCGGCCAGCACGGGGTCGCGACGGCCACCGCCGCCGCCCGCTTCGGGCTCGAGTGCGCGGTGTACATGGGGGAGGTCGACACCGAGCGCCAGGCCCTGAACGTGTTCCGGATGCAGATCCTCGGTGCCGAGGTCCGTCCGGTGTCGTCCGGTAGCCGGACCCTGAAGGATGCGGTCAACGACGCCATGCGTGACTGGGTCGCCTCGGTCGAGACCACCCACTACTGCATCGGCTCGGTGATGGGCCCGCACCCGTTCCCGTGGATGGTGCGCGAGTTCCAGCGCATCATCGGCGAGGAGGCCCGGGTCCAGTGTCAGGAGCGGCTGGGCGGCCCGCCGGACCTGGTGGTCGCGTGCGTCGGCGGCGGGTCCAACGCGGCCGGCCTGTTCGCCGGGTTCGTCGACACGCCCGCCCGCCTCGTGGGTGTCCAGCCCGCGGGGGGCGCGGCCATCGGCCGTGGCCTGCCCGGCGTCGTGCACGGGATGAAGAGCTTCTTGATGCAGGACGAGGCCGGCCAGGTGCTCGAGGCCCACTCCGTCTCGGCCGGCCTGGACTACCCGGGCGTCGGCCCCGAGCATTCCCACCTCGCGGACATCGGCCGGGCCACCTACCCGACGGTCACGGACGAGGAGGTCCTCACCGCCGTCGAGGTCCTCGCCCGCACCGAGGGCATCATCCCCGCCCTCGAGCCGGCCCACGCGATCGCCTGGTTGCTCCGCGAGGCGGGGGGCGAGGTCCCGACCGGCTCGACGGTCCTCGTCAACCTGTCGGGTCGGGGCGACAAGGACGCCGACCAGATCATGCGGATCCTGGCCGGCCGGTCGGGGTAGTGGGCGGGGCGGCTGCGGTCGGACCGCTCGAACAGTCGCTTCGCACGGCACGCGACGCCGGGCGCAAGCTGCTCGTGCCCTATGTCACCGGTGGCCTGGCCGAGGACTGGACGAGGACGGTGTCCGCCGTGGCTGCGGCCGGCGCGGACGCCGTCGAGATCGGCATCCCGTTCAGCGACCCGGTGATGGACGGGCCGACCATCCAGGAGGCGTCGGCCCGGGCGCTCGCCCGTGGTGCCACTCCGGAAGGGATCGTCGCCGAGCTGGCGCATCTGGACGAGTCCGTGCCGCTCGTCGCCATGACCTACTACAACCTCGTGTTCCGGGCCGGGCACCGGCGCTTCGCCGAGCGCCTGGTGCAGGGCGGCCTCTGCGCGGCCATCGTCCCCGACCTGCCGCTGGAGGAGTCCGGGGAGTGGGAGAAGGACGCGGCGGCGGCGGGCGTCGAGACGGTGCTGCTTGCCGCGCCGGTCACCCCCGACGCCCGTCTGGCCGTCATCGCCGAGCGAAGCCGGGGCTTCGTGTACGCCGTGGGCCTCATGGGCGTCACGGGGGCGCGCTCGGCGCTGGCGGCGTCAGCGGGCGTCCTCGCCAGGCGCCTGAAGCAGATCACCGACAAGCCGGTGCTCATCGGCTTCGGGATCTCCACCCCCGACCAGGCCCGCGAGGCCTGCGAGGAGGCCGACGGGGTGGTGGTGGCGTCCGCGTTGATGCGCCGCTACCTCGACGGCGAGCCGCCCGAGGCGATCGGCGACCGGGTCGGGGAGCTGCGGCGGGCGCTCGACGGGGGGTGACCGTCGGCCGGGGGCCAGATTGCCCGCGTCCCTCATGGACTCGCGGCCCTCGGGGAGCGGTCGGCCCCCCCGGGGGGCCGGGGCGGCGAGCCCTCCGGCCCGGGGTTGTTGCGGTCAGATCCGAGCGAGGTCCGCCACGGGCGTCACCCCGCGCGCGCAAGTGTGGCCCACATCGACAAACTCGCGCGCGGCCCGGGCTCGGGGACGGGATGCGGCCGGGCTCGGGGACGGGATGTGGAGCGGACTGCTGCGGGCGATGCCGGGGTCCGGGCGGACGTCAGCCCTTCCCTGAGCGCCAGTTGGGGACGCTCGGGGCGGTTGGCTCGAGCGACCGCAGGTAGGTCGTGATCTGGCGGACCTGCTCGTCGGTCAGCGTCCCGCCGTACTGCAGATTCCAGGCGGGCATCTCGGTGCCCGAGATCCCGCCGGCGATGAGCGTCTGGATCTGGGGGTCGGTCGTGGCCTTGAGGAACTCCTTGGCGTTCAGGACCGGGGCGGTGCCACCCGTGGCGTTCTTGCCGTGGCAGGACGAGCAGTTGTTGGCGAACAGCTGGCTGCCGATGTCCCGATACGAGCCCTGCTGGGCGGCGGCGGCGTCGGAGCGCAGGGACGGCTCACGGATCCGGTAGGCGATGAAGCCGGCGATGAGCACGGCCATGAAGACGAGCCCCCAGATCAGGTAGCGGTCGAGGCTGCGCTCGAGTTGCTCGGACTCGAAGGGCGGGGGAGCGGGGCGTTCGCGGGGCATGGCTCAGCCCTTCTGCGCGCAGGGTGGGCCCTTGGGGGGCGTGAGATAGGCGTGGGCGCCACGGGGGGGCGGCGGGAGCGTCTTGGACGTGTCGACGACGACGTTCTGGCCGTCGAGGGTCAGCTTGTACTGGGTCATGCCGGTCGGGGCCGGCCCCTGGATCCATTCGCCGCCGATGTCGAACGTCGACCCGTGGCACGGGCACTCGAACCGGCCCGACGACTCGCAGAACGGCACCCGGCAGCCGAGATGCGGGCACTTCTGCGAGATGGCGAAGAGGTGGTTGTCGGCGTTCGCGACGTAGAAGTGGCCCTCGTTGACGTAGGTGGCGGTGCCCTTCGGGTAGTTCGAGTAGTTGCCGAGCTTGATGACGCCGCCCGCGCCGCTGGCGCCGAGGGGCCGCAGCGACTCATAGGTCGTCCACACCGCGGCGGCGCCGAGGAGGGCGCCGCCCAGCTGCCACCCCCTGCGCAGGAACTCACGTCGTGTTGAGGACATCAGCGGTCTCCTAGAGCTCGACGTACCAGTGGGTCCACGGGGCGATGAACTTCCAGCCCGGGCCGCGGAAGAAGGTCCCGATCACGGTCAGCACGACCGCCACCACCATGAGGCCGGAGAAGACGACGATGGCCACCTTGCGCCGCCGGGCGACCGTCGAGGGGTTGCGGTCGATGTAGGGGAGCAGCACCAGGGCGATGACGGCGCCGATCGGGACCAGGATCCCGGCCAACAGCGGGTCGAACCGCGACAGCAGCTCCTGGAGGCCGGCGAAGTACCAGGGCGCCTTGGCCGGCTCCGGTGTGAGGTTGGGGTTGGCCAGCCCCCGCAGCGGCGCCGCGAAGGCGACGCCGAGGCCGAGCACCGTGGCTGAGACGCCGAGAGCGAACACGACATGGCGCACGAGGAGATGGGGCCAGGTGAAGACGGTGTCGTCGACGGGCCGCTCCTCGGCGGTGACCGACTGACGGTCCACCACGCCGAGGACCCGGACCCGTCCGCCGTAGAGGTGGGTGGGCGCGGTGGCGGGGACCGCCGGCGCGGGCGCGGCCGTGGCCTCCTCCTCGAAGGCGCCGGACGAGGACTCCTGGGACCGGGCGACGGCGAAGCCGTCCTTGCGCACCCGCCAGATGTGGATGGAGATGGTCAGCACGACCGCCACCGGCAGGACGGCGACGTGGAGGGCGTAGAACCGGAGCAGTGTCGTCTGGCCGATCTGGCTGCCGCCGATGAGCAGGTTCTGCAGCGTCTTGCCGAGGAGCGGGACGTACTGCACCAGGTTGGTGCCGACGGTGACGGCCCAGTAGCTCAGCTGGTCCCAGGGCAGCAGATAGCCGGTGAAGGAGAGGCCGAGGGTGAGCAGCAGCAGCACGACACCGATGACCCAGTTGAACTCGCGGGGCTTCTTGTAGGCGCCGGCGTAGAAGGTCCGGACAAGGTGGAGGAAGACCACCAGGACCATGAGGTGGGCCGACCAGCGGTGCACGTTGCGCACCAGTTGACCGAAGCCGACCCCGGTCTTCAGGTGCTGCATGTCCCCGTACGCCGAGCCGACGGCGGGTGTGTAGAAGAACATGAGGTAGACGCCGGTCAGGAGGAGGATCCCGAACAGAACCGCTGCGATGAAGCCGAGACGGAAGGAGTACCGGATCCGCAGCACCCGCCTCGGGACCTTCACCGGGTAGAGGTGCAGGAAGAAGTTCGAGAACGACTGCAGCGCCCGTCCCCGGGGTGTGTCGAGGCTGGGGTGGCGGAACATCGAGCGCCAGACCGCGCTGCGCTCGACGCGTGCCGCCAGACCGCCCCCGGGGGCGTAGGCGACCGTGGGTTCGAGGGCGTCGCGGGCCGGAGGGGTGCCGGCGCCCGAGCCGCCGCCGTCACCCGAGCCGGGGCCGCCCGAGCCGGGGCCGCCCGGGCCGCCACCGGATCCCGGGGGTGCGCCCGTCGTGATGTCAGCCACTGACCACCTCCTGTGCGTTCACCATCGAAAGTGCACCCGGCGGGCACCGGTTGACGCACAGCCCGCAGCGGATGCAGAGGTCCTCGTCGAGCAGGAGCACGCTCTGCGACTCACCGCCCAGACCGGCGTGGTCGGCGCGGGCGATCGTGATGCAGTTGGGCGGGCAGACGTCGACGCACAGCCCGCAGAGGATGCAGAGGCTCGGGTCGAGCATGACGTTGTCGAAGCAGCGAAGGCACCGGAGCGACTCGATCCACGCCCCCTGCGCGTCGTAGCCGACCTCGACCTCGGCGAAGCCGATGCGTCGCTCGGTCGGGGTGGCCGGGATGGCCTGGCGCTCGATGCCGTCGTAGCCGGTCGACAGGCGTCGGAAGCCGACCTCCCGGCGCAGCTCGACCCGTACGTCGCCCGTCGGGTCGGCCGGTGGGGCCGGTGCCCCCGTGGCAACCGCGTGGATCGACGCCGCCGCCCGCTTGCCGTCGGCGATGGCGTCGATGAGGTTGCGGGGGCCGTGGGCGACGTCGCCGCCCGCCCAGATCCGGGGGTGCGAGGTACGCAGCGTCGCGGGCTCCACCCGGAGGCCACCACGGTTGCGCTCGACCTCGACGTCACCGAGCAGGTCGAGGTCAGCCGTCTGACCGACGGCGAGGATCACGGTGTCGGCCGGAAGCACCGCCTCGGTTTCGGGGAGGAACGTCGGGTTGAACCGACCCTGGTCGTCGAACACCGACTTCACGTCGATGGTCTCGAGCCCCGTGACCCGCCCACCCTCGCCGACGAAGCGGTGCGGCCCCTTCCGGTAGAGGATCGTGATGCCCTCGGCCTCGGCCTCCTCGATCTCCTCGGGGTCGGCGGGGATCTCCTCGGGTGACTCGAGGGCGATGACGGTGACATGGAGCACGCCGGCGCGCACGGCAGCGCGGGCGACGTCGAGGGTCGTGGTCATCGCCCGACGGGCGTCCTCGTCCATCTCGGCCTGGTCGGGAAGCGTCGACTCGCCGGCGCCGGCCGGTGGCCCGCCGGCGGCGGTCCGCAGGGCGGTACGGGCGGCATCGAAGGCGACGTTGCCGCCGCCCACGACCACGACCCGCCCCCTGAGGTCGGCCTTGTAGCCGCGGTTGACGTTGAGGAGGAACTCGACGGCGCGGAGCACACCGTCGAGGGCGGCGCCCGGCAGGTCCAGGTCGCGCCCCCGGCCCGTGCCGACGGACAGGAACAGCGAGGCGTGACGGGCCAGCAGCTGCTCGATCGTGATGTCCGTGCCCACCCGGCACGACGTCTGCACGTCGATGCCCAGCTCGAGGATCGCCTCGATCTCCCGGACGATGAGCTCGCGGGCGAGGCGATACTCGGGGATGCCGAGGACCATCATGCCGCCCAGGCGGTCGGCTGCCTCGTAGACCGTGACGGGGTGCCCGGCCAGCCGCAGCTCGTAGGCGGCGGCCAGGCCGGCGGGTCCGCCGCCGATCACACCGATCGAGGCGAGGGTGGCCGGCGGCACCGGCCCGTGGGCCTCGTGCCAGACGGTGCTGGCCGCGAAGCTCTCGACGCCGAACCGCTCCGTCACGAACCGCTTGAGCGCCCGGATGGACACCGGGGCGTCGACGGTGCCCCGCCGGCACGCCGACTCACACGGCGCGGCGCAGACCCGACCGCAGATCGACGCGAACGGGTTGGGAGCCCGCGCGATGAGGTAGGCGTCCCGGTCACGGCCCTCGGCGATGGCGGTCACGTAGGCACCGGCGTCGGTGTGGACGGGGCAGGCCGCTCGGCACGGCTCGTTGTCCCACAGCCAGCGGGCGTCGGGGATCGCAGGCACGGTCATGTGGATCGAGTCCAGGCCTCGTCAGATGAGGCGTCGCGCCTGGAGCCGGCGCAGCGCGAACGCGATCAGGAGCACGAGGACGACGAACAGGGTGGCGGCCCAGTACTGGACGGTGCTGCGGCTGTGGCCGTGGACCCTGGTCAGGATCAGCTGGGCCGGGTACACCGTGGCGGCGAAGCTCACGACCAGGATGGCCAGGCCGGACAGGATCGCCCGGGGCCATCCGATGCCCGGGTCCTCCTCGGGTACCGCGCCGACCGCCCCGCCGGGGGCGGGGCGGTCGGCGGGCGTCGCGTCGGTCGAGCTCACGTGACCGTGAACGGGGCCCGCATGCCCATCTGGTAGTGCTTCGCGATGTTGCAGACGAGCGCGTACTTGCCCGCAGTCATGTTGTTGATCGTGAAGCTGCGGCTCTCGCCCGGCTTCAGGTTCGGGTCACCGGTCTCGCCCACCTTGGTGTCCTCGCTGACCTTGTCCGCCCCGGTGGTGACGGGCGCCGGCGGATCGCCCGCGTCGACGACGGGCAGCTGGTCGTAGGGGGTGTCGGTCTTGAGCACGATCACCTCATGGTCGATGGTGCCGTTGTTCTTCACCGTGAAGGTGACGTTGCCCGCCGGGGCGGTCGCGGGCGACGCCGTCAGGGTCATGGGGCCGTCGGTGCCCTTGGTGTCACCGACGGTGACGTTGACGGTGGTCCCACCCGAGCCGCCGGGGACGGTCACCCCACCCGCGGCGGAGGAGGAGCTCGCCGAAGACGAGCCCGAGGAGCTCTTCGACGAGCTGGAGCAGCCGCCGACCAGTGCGGCGCCGAGCGCCACGGCGACGACGAGGGGGAATGTTCGGACTCGGGCCATCAGGCGGTCCTTTCTGTGGGTTCCCGGCGAAACAACCAGTGGGATGCGCATTAACCTAGAGGGAAGCCCACGACGGGCAGCAGGGCCGAAGGTCCCTTGTTCCCCGACCGATGAGCCCCCATTCCCGGGAGCGTCGGACTCTCCGGCCCAGAGTGTTCCACAGGCCCGGGACCTCGCGCCGGTATCCGCGGCCGGGGGGTGGGGCCGGTTGTCCGGGCGTGGGCGTCGTGCTGGTCGCACGTGGCCGGCCCGAGGGGCGGCGGGTGCTTGCCGACCCGGTGGGCTCCGGCCTAGACCGGGGCCGTGAGCATCCAGTGGAAGGACCGTCCCGACCGCCGATTCGACACCGCCTGCGACCTGTGTGAGGAGGCCCGGATCACGGAGTGGTTCTACGAGGACGACGACTGCTGGGTCGCCGAATGTGAGATCTGCGCGGTGCCGATGGTGGTGTGGCGCAACCACGATCACGAGCCTTCGGCGGCCGTGAAGGACCTGTTGCACCGTCGTCTCGCGGCGGTCGTGCACGCCCACTTCGGCTTCGAGCACTACGTCGATGACAACATGCGGAACATCCCCGACCACTACCACGCCCACGCCCGCCCCACGGGGGGCTTCTTCGGCCACGGGCTCCCGCGGCGCTAGCGAGATCCGGGCCGGACGAGGCCGGCGGGGTCACCCGGTGCGCGGCTACTGGACGGCGCGGTCCTTGCCGGCCCAGTAGGGCGCTCGCAGCTCCCGCTTCAGGATCTTCATGGCTCCCGACAGCGGAAGCGGCTCGTCGCGGAACTCGACGGACTTGGGGACCTTGTACCCGGCGATCCGGTCGCGGGCCCAGCCCTTCAGCTCGTCCTCCGTCGCCTCGACGCCGGGCTTGAGGACGACGACGGCGTGGACCGCCTCGCCCCACTGGTCGGACGGGACGCCGATGACGGCGACCTGGGCGACGGCGGGGTGCGATGACAGGGCGTTCTCGACCTCGGCCGAGTAGACGTTCTCGCCCCCGGTCACGATCATGTCCTTCACCCGGTCCACGAGGTAGAGGTAGCCACGCTCGTCCATCCGTCCCGCGTCGCCGGTGTGGAGCCACCCGCCGGCCAACGCAGAAGCGGTCTCGGTCGGGCGGTTCCAGTACTCCCGCATGATGTTGCCGCTCCGGGCGCACACCTCGCCCACCGCCCCCGGCGCAAGGATGGTCCGGGCCGAGTCCTGGATGCTCACGACCGTCCCGGCCACCGGGCGCCCGGCCGAGGTCAGCAGCTCGCCGCCCTCGCGGTGCTCCTCGGGCCCGAGGACGGTCAGCAGGCCGCTGGTCTCGGTGAGGCCGTAGCCCTGGAAGACGTCGAGGTCGGGGAGCTGGCCCAGCAGGCGCTCGAGCAGGGCGGTCGGCATCGGGGACGCGCCGTAGGTCAGCACGCGCAGGGACGCGAGGCGCTCGGCCCGGAAGTCCGGGTGGTCGAGGAGCATCTGCACCATGGTCGGGACCATGACGCTGGTGCTGACCCGGTCGCGCTCGATGACCTCGAGGACCGCCCCCGGCTCGAACAGGGGCACGAAGGTGGTCGTCCCGCCGACGCCCGGGATCACGAGGATGCCGCCGAAGGAGGCGGCATGGAACATCGGCGTCTGGTGCAGGTAGACGTGGTCGTCGGTGAACGGGAACCGGGTCCCGATCTTGTACATGTCGAGCATCGCCGCACGGTGGTCGAGCACCACGCCCTTCGGCGTCCCCGTCGTGCCGCCGGTGTACATCAGGATGACCGGCTCGTCCTCCTCGGGCTCCTCGGTCATCACGGGCTCGCCCGCGTCGATGAGGGGGTCGATCTCGGCGTCGTGGGGGACGTCCCCCGAGCCGATGAGCACCACCTGCTCGATGCCGGCCCCGGCGCGCACGCGGTCGATGAGCGGCGCGAAGGCGTTGTCCACGAAGCAGACCCGGGTCCCCGAGTCCCGCAGGATGAACTCCAGCTCCTTCGGCGCGAGTCGGAGGTTGAGCGGGTTGATCACACCGGCACCGAGGAACCCCGCGTGGTACAGCTCGAGGAAGTGGTGGCCGTTGAGCGCCATCACGGCGTAGCGGTCCTCGGGGGCCACGCCGAGCTGGTGGCGCATCGCGTGGGCCAGGCGCAGGACCCGGTCGACGTGCTCGGCGAACGTGGCCCGGAACCCGCCGTCGATGGTCGCGTCCTTCTCGGCGTACCGCTCGGCGGCGGGCAGGAGCGAGCGGTGGTAGACGAGGTCCTTCACGGCGTCGGGGGCTCCTTCGGCGCAGGTGCGTGGGCGTGCCGACTGTAGGCCCGCCCGCCGCGCCCCGCGCCGGGTCAGGCCCCGGCCAGGCTGTCCAGGAGGGCGGGGATCTCCCGGAAGGAGCCGAGGCTCCACCACCGTCCCTCGCCGTCGGGACCGATCTCGGCCCGCTCCAGCTCCCACTCCCGGAAGCCGGGGATGTGGATGGCCCTGCCCCCGACGGCCAGCACGGGGGCGATGTCCGATCGCAGGGAGTCCCCGACCATGACGAAGTCCTCGGCCGCGACCCCGGCGCCGTCCAGCACCCGCCGGTAGGTGTCGGCGTCCTTCTCGCTCACGATCTCCACCCGCCACAGATGGGGAAGCAACCCGGACCGGGCGAGCTTGGACTCCTGATGGAACAGGTCGCCCTTGGTCACGACGACGAGGCGCCACCGCGCCGCGAGGGAGGCGACGGTCTCGGCGACGCCCTCGAAGAGCTCGACCGGATGGGCGAGCATCTGTCGGCCGGCATCGAGCAACTCGGCGATCACCGAGGTCGGGATCTGCCCCGCTGTGACCTCGATGGCGGTCTCGACCATGGAGAGGGTGAAGGACTTGACCCCGTAGCCGAACGTGGCCAGGTTGCGCCGCTCGGTGTCGAGCAGGTGGCGGTCCAGGTCGATGTCGTCCACGAACGGGTCCACGAGGGCGCGGAAGCGCTCGTGGGTCATGGAGAACACGCGCTCGTTGTGCCAGAGGGTGTCGTCGCCGTCGAGCCCGACCACGATGGGCATGCGCCGAGGGTAGGCGCCGCGCCGCGACCGGGGCGGCGCAGGCCCGAACTCCCGGGCGTCGTCACGCCGGGAATGGGACACTGACGGGCATGGACCCGGACCGACCCGCCGTGCTGCGCGCCTCGGGGCTGGTCAAGCGCTATCGACGAACCGTCGCGGTGGACGGCGTGGACCTCACCGTCGGCGCCGGGGAGCGCGTCGCGCTGCTGGGCCCCAACGGCGCGGGCAAGACCACGACCCTGATGATGCTGCTCGGCGTGGTGTCGCCCGATGCGGGGTGGGTGGAGATCGCCGGCCACCGGCTGCCGAAGCGGCGGAGTCAGGCGGCGGCCCACGTGGGGTTCGCCGCCGGCTACCTGCCGCTGCCCGAGCGCCTGCGGGTGGGGGAGTTCCTCACGATGTTCGCGCGCCTGTACGGGCTCGCCGATCCCCGCCCGGCGGTGGACCTCGGCCTCGAGCGCTTCGGCATCGTTCACCTCGCCGGGAACATGGGCAACGAGCTCTCGTCCGGCCAGCGCACTCTCGTCGGCATCATCAAGGCGACCCTGCACCGGCCCGACCTGCTGGTCCTCGACGAGCCGACCGCCTCGCTCGACCCCGACGTGGCGCTGCGGGTCCGGACCGGTCTCGAGCGCCTCTGCGCGGAGGACGGCACCGCGCTGCTGGTGACCAGCCACAACATGGTCGAGGTCGAGCGGCTGTGCGATCGCGTCGTGTTCATCGCCGGAGGCCGGGTCGTCGCCGATGGGAAGCCGTCCGAGGTGGCGGAGGGCTTCGGCGTCGACGACCTCGAGGACGTGTTCCTCCACCTGGCGGACGAGGGGAGGCGACCGTGACCGGGATCGCGGCGGGCCTCGGCGGTGCGCCACCCGCCCGGCGGGACCGGGTCGGCGGACGGGCCCAGTCCTGGCTCCGGATCCGAGCGGTCGCCAGACGCCACGCCTACGTGCTCCAGCGCGCGCCGCAGCGCTGGTTCGACGTGGTGTTCTGGCCCTGCGTGGACACCGTGCTCTTCGGCGCCTTGGGGGTGCAGCTGGCCCGGGCTTCGGGCACCGGTCAGGTGGCCGTCAACGCCCTGCTGTCGGGGATCCTGCTGTTCCATGTGGTCTTCCAGGCCGAGATAGGACTGTCGACCGGCTTCATGGAGGAGACCTGGTCCCGCAACCTGCTCAACCTCCTCGTGACGCCGCTGCGCGAGAGCGAGTACGTCGCCGGGGTCATCCTCTTCGGGATGTTGAAGCTCGCGCTCGCCATCGCCACCGTGTCGGTCGTCGCGTTCGCGTTCTTCGCCTTCCACGTCACCAACTTCGGACCCGCGCTCGTCCCGCTGGTGGCCGTGCTGCTCCTGATCGGATGGGCGGTTGGCCTGGTCGTCATCGGGCTGATCCTGCGGGTGGGACAGGGCGCCGAGATCCTCGCCTGGGGGCTGCTCGCCATCGTGATGCCCCTGTCGGGCACGTTCTACCCGGTGAGCGCCCTGCCGCCGGTGCTCCGGCCCGTCGCCCGCGTCCTCCCGACGACCCAGATCTTCGCGGCCGGCCGGGCCGTGATGGCCGGGCGCCCCCTCCCCTGGGGCCGGGTCGCGTGGGCGGCGGCGGGAGCCGGCGCCATCGTGGCCGTGTCGGTTGTGTGGCTTCTGCGCTCGCTCGCCGTCTTCCGTTCGCGGGGCTACATCAGCCGGCACGTCTGACGGCGGGCGGGCCCACCGCTGCTCAGAGGCCCGGCGGCGGGTAGTCCCTCGGGGTCTCGCTCGGGGGCGGCTTCGCGTACACGGTCACGGCCCCATTGGGGTCGAACGCCCGGGTGTCGTGCGACGGCCACTGGCCCGGGAGGTAACGCCTGCCCCCGTCGACGTACTCGTACAGGCCGGGCGCGGTGCGGCGGATCTCGTCGGGTCCCACCGCGGTCGGGTTCCACCACACCTCGGTGGCGTCGTCGATGCCGTTGTAGTCCGTGTACGGCCAGAAGCCGTGGTTGCCGAAGGTGACCGACTCGGCTGTCACAGCCGGCGCTGCCGGCGGGATCGAGAACAGGCCCTGGCGGAAGCTGTCCGCAGTGAGGCGGGGCCCGGCGGCCTGCACCCCGGCGTAGAACACGGCGGGCTGGGGGTAGAGGACACCGGACGTGTCCTTGGCCGGGGGCGGCGTGCCGAGCCCCCACTGGTAGAGACGGTAGGAGGTGCTCTGCTCGGGCTCGACGCGGGCCGTCAGCTGGCTGACCCCGAAGGCGTGGGCCCACTGGCGTTGGTCGTAGGTCCGGGCGAACACCGTGGTGTCCACGAGCGCCGAGCCGGTCAGGATCCACTCGGGGAACCAGCCCTGGGCGGTGGCTTCCTTGGTGAACGTGGCCGGCGCCACGGGATCGCCGCCGAACACGACGCTGGTGACGCCCGCGGACTTCAGCTTGGCGATCGCGCTCGCCGCCTGTTCCTGCAGCCGCGCCGGGTCGAGGGTGTAGGGAACGAGGGCGGCGAGCGGCGCGCCCTTGGCGCTCATCTGGGCGTTGAGGTCGTCGGCGACCTTCTGGGACGTCTCATCGGTCGAGATGTAGAGGTAGCCGAGCTTGCGGGTCCTCGACGCGAGTGCGGGATCCCCGGCGTGGGAGGCCGGCCTCCCTGTGACCTCCTTGGCGAGGTACTCGATCACGTGGCTCTCGAGCTGCTGAGCCGACGACACCACCGGGAAGACGGTGGGCCGCTGGGCGAACCAGTCGGGGGTGTTCCCCCCGAGGCACCCCAGGCAGATCACGTGGCGGGCGGCGAGCTCGTCGGCCCAGGCCCTCGTGAGCACGGGACCTCCCCACACGGCGAAGGCACCCAGCTCCGTCGCGGCCTTGACGGCGTCGGCGCGGGCGGCGACCTCGTCCGTCGAGACCCCGGAGGCGTGGAGGACCTCGAGGTTCACCTTGCGTCCGTAGGTCTGGTAGTAGTGCTCGAGCAGCTTGACGTAGCCGCGGTAGGTGGCCTCAACCTCCGACGGGGTGTCGGCGTTGGCGATGGCCCCCTCGAGGAAGCTGAGGACCGGATCGTTGGGCTGCGCCTCGTAGAGCACGACGTTGATGGTGGTGGCGGTCACGCCTGCCGCCGTGGCGCCCCCGTTGTCGGCGACCGGTGCGTAGCACTCCGGTGCCGAGTGGTCCGGCATGGCCAGGCGGCCGACGGTTGGATCGCACCCGGGACCGAAGTCGACGTGCTTGCCCTCCTTCTTGGCTTCCGAGAACGACAGCGCGCCGGTGGGCGAGGGGCCCCCGGAACCTGCGCTTGTGGCGGGCGCGGCGGTGACCTTCTTGGAGCCCCCCCCGCCCGACACCGCGACCACGACGGCGATGACGGCCACGACCACGAGGATGGCGGCCACGGGGCCCCACCGCCGGAGACTCCGACCCCGATCCGGTCCGACGGGGCGGTCGATGCTCGGCTGCATGATGGATGATCCTTCCGACGGGACGGGCTCAGGTGGCGAGGGCTCCGGAACGGGCGATGGCGGCGCTGCTGGTGCCGAGGTAGGAGTCGACGACCAGTGGATGGTGCAGCACCTCGGTCGGGTCGCCCTCCGCGATCACTCGGCCCTGGTCCATGGCGATCAGCCGGTCGGCGACCGACGTCACGAGTGCCATGTCGTGCTCCACGACGACGAGGCTGGCACCCAGGCCGTCGCGGACGCGCCGGAGCAGGGGCCCGAGGGCCTCGGTCTCCCGCTGGGCGATTCCGCTGGAGGGCTCGTCGAGCAGCACGACGGTGGGGCGGTGGGCGAGCAGGCAGGCCAGGTCGACGATGCGCCGCGACCCCGTCGACAGCTCGTGCACGAACTTGGCCCGGAACGCGTCGAGACCGAGGAGGCCGATCAGCTCGGCGACCCGCGCCCGGACCTCGACCTCGCAGTCGTAGGCGCTCGGGAGGTGCAGGGCTGCCGACAGCGGGTCACGAACGGTCAGAGACCGCTCCAGGGCCACGGCGATGGCGCCCTCCACGGTCAGGGCGGGGAACAGGCGGGCGTCCTGGAACGAGCGACCCAGGCCCCGACGTGCCCGCCCGTGGGCGCCCAGCCCCGTCACGTCGGCCCCCCCGAGCAGAACCCGGCCCCGGCTCGCGATCAGGAACCCGGAGACGACGTCGAACAGCGTGGTCTTGCCCGCGCCGTTCGGGCCGATGATGCCGACGATCTCCCCGGGTGCCACGCGGATGGACACGTCGTCCACGGCGTTGACGCCACCGAAGCGGCGCGTGACGCCGATCGTCTCGAGTGATGGGGCGCCGCCGGAGCGTTCCTGGGCCGCGAGGGAGGCGGTCGCGGTTCGGCCGCCCCTGGCGGCTGGCCGGGCGGGGAGGTCGCGATCAGGCGCGCCCGAGCCGCCGTCGTGGTCGCCGCCGACCATCGACGCCGTCCCCTCGAGGAACACCGAGCGCAGGACGTCGGGCCGCTCGAGGAGGTCGGCCGTCGCGCCATGGAAGCGGATCTCGCCCTTCTCCATGAAGTAGGCCGTCTCGGCGACGTTGAGGGCCAGGTTCACCGACTGCTCCACGAGGACGATCGTCGTTCCCCTCGCCCGGAGCTCCTCCAACACCCCCACCAGCTGCGCGACCACGAGCGGGGACAGGCCGAGGGACAGCTCGTCGATCATCAGCAGTCGCGGCCTCGTCAGCAGGGCCATGCCCAGCGCCAGCATCTGCTGTTGCCCGCCGGACAGGTCGCCGGCGGGGTCGTCGAGGCGGGGGGTGAGGCCCGGGAACAGCTCCAGGACCCGGCGCCGGTCGTCGGCGAGCTCCCCGGGGTGGTGTCGGCGCAGCCAGGCGGCGGTCTTGAGGTTCTCCGCCACGGTGAGGCCCGGGAACACGCCCCTGCCGCCCGGCATCTGCGCCAGCGCCATGGCCGCGACCTCGTTGGGCGGCGCATGGGTCATGTCCCGACCGTCGAAGATCACCGCTCCCTTGTCGGCCTCGACCAGGCCGGAGATGGCCTTGAGCAGCGTCGACTTGCCCGCCCCGTTGGTGCCGAGGAGCGCGACGATGTCGCCCTCGTCCACCTCGAAGTCGACACCGAACAGAACCTGCACCCCGTCGTAGCTCACGTCGAGATCCCGGACGAGGAGGAGCTTGGAGCGGCCCTGGCGTCGCTCGTGGGCCGCCTCGGAGAGTGCGGCCGACGCCGTCCACACCTGGGTGATGTCGCGGCCGACGACCTCTCCCGACCGGGCGATCACGAGGCCGCCGATGACGAAGACGGGAGTCAGCAGGGCCATGCCCGGTCGGATGCCCCACCGGTCGCCCATCGCCCCGATCACCGGGAGCAGGATGAGCCCGGGGATGATCCAGAGGGAGGCGATCGAGAAGCCGGTCGAGCGCGCCCGAGCCGGGATCGCCAGGGACAGTGTGGCCAGCAGACCGGGGACGATGAGGGCGAGGGCGCCGGCGATCAGGGCGTTGGCGGCGATGGCCAGCCACAGGTACGGGGCCAGGGCGAAGACGAGTGCGAGCCCGGCGACGAGCCAGGCGATCTTGCCGAGGAACCGGAGGACCGCACCGGGGTCCTCCGCCATCAGTCGCGTGGCCATGCGGGCGCCGACAACCAGGCCGAGCAGCCCGAGCGGTTCGACGCCGGCGGCGACGAAGCCACGGGCCCGCTCGTCGAGGCCGAACTCCTGCCGGTAGAGCAGCCCGGCGAGGGCGACGAAGCCGACCAGGGAGGCGGCCAGGAAGGGCAGCGCGTACCAGATCCGTCGGAGGCTCTCGACCTTCCAGGAGATGCGCCACGCCTCGGCGAACGAGGGCGTCGCCTCCTCAGTGGCGATCGCCTCCTCGGAGGCGCCCATGGCCCGCCGTTCCTGGGCTCCTCGGACCGGCTCCTTCAGGCGGAGGGCGAGGACCACGAGGACGAGGGTGGGCACGGCGAACACGAAGAACGGCGCTCGCCAGCCGAAGGCGTACGCGATGAGGCCGGCGGTCAGCGGGCCGATGAACCGGCCGAACGCGTTCGCCGACCGGTGCACCGAGTAGACGCGTGGGCGGGCCTCGACGTCGTAGTAGTCGGCGATCAGGGAGTTGTGGGTCGGGTCGACGACCGCTTGGCCGATCCCCGTGCCGACGCGGGCGACAGCGAGGAACCACACCGTGTAGGCCAGCCCGGTGGCGAACGAGAACACGCCCCAGATCGCCGCGCCCAGGGTCGTCAGCCGCACCCGACTGTGGCGGTCGGCGAGCCAGGCGATCGGGACCTGGAGTGCGAGGGCGCCCACACTCACCAGCGCGACCAGGGTGAGGATGCCCTGGAGGTCGAGGTGGAAGCTCTCCTGGATGTTGGGGATGAGCACGGCGAAGCCGTCCCGCTCCACCTCGTCCATCAGGTTGAGCCCGAACAGCACGACGAGGGCGTACACGGGGCCGTTGTCGGTCACGCCCCGCAACCACCTCGTCAGCGGGCCACCGTCGGCAGGGGACGGCGGCGGGGTGGTCGCCACCGGACCGGGCTCGCTCATGGTCCGCCACCGGCGAGGGAGCCGGGCGCGGGCGAGCTCCCGGTGGCGTCGAGCGGGTCGACGCCCGACCCGCCGTTGTCGCGTGCGGTCTCGGCGCCGGCCGCCACGACGGAACGGCGGGCGAGGGCCGGGGGCCCGGCACCGGGCGCAGCCCGGTCGGCCAGGAGGGACGGCACCGGGATGCGCCGACGGCGGGCGACGGCCCTGAGGCCCTCGTCCCGAAGCC
>Ga0209048_10001748_pt1 | contig 21981 bp, 23 predicted proteins | sample FrelakmetCRP12CR_FD_187146 | JGI IMG/M metagenome (GOLD analysis project Ga0209048, IMG submission 187146) | Freshwater lake sediment microbial communities from the University of Notre Dame, USA, for methane emissions studies - CRP12 CR (SPAdes)... | ecosystem: Environmental > Aquatic >... | reverse complement strand
AGATGCCAAATAGATCTGTGTTCATCTGTGTGTATCCGTGTCCGCTGAAGGGTTCCGCCACACTATCCTCCAGCCAAGCGCTCGAAGAGGTCCCAGAACGATGGGAAGGATTTTGCTACGGCTTCCGCTCCAAGAATTTCCACGCCTTCAACGCAAAGCCCGACCAAAGCAAAAGCCATGGCAATCCGGTGATCCTTGTAGACCTCGATCCCGTCCTTCGGAGAAAGCACCTGTCCTCCTTCAATCACGAGGCCATCCGCATGTTCGTCAACAGGCACGGCAAATTTATCCAGTTCAGTCGCTATGGCATGGAGCCGGTCCGATTCCTTGACTCGAAGATGCGGAACATTGCGAATCTGACTGCGGCCCTGAGCAAACGCTGCCATCACTGCCAACGTTGGGACCATGTCGGGCATGGCATTCATGTCCAAATCCACAGGCTGCAGGTGATCGGGTCCGCTCACCCTGACCCCTTCGTTTTCCCAGGAAACGCCGCAGCCCATCTCTTCCAGCACTTCCAGTAAGCGGATGTCTCCCTGCCGGCTCTGCTGGGAAACCGGGTAAGTGTATACTTCGCCCCCGGTTAGAGCGGCTGCAGCCCAAAAATAGGATGCGGAAGAGCAGTCCCCTTCTACTGCATAAGGCACCGGCAGATAGTCCTGAGGTGCAGGAATGGTAATCTGATTGGCAGCCATCCAGCGAAAATGAATGCCCGCCTGCCCCATCATGGCCAGGGTTAGGGTCACGTAAGGCAGTGATGCAACGGGCCCCATCCAGCCGATCCGAACTTCCCCCCGGGCACAGGGAGCAGCTATGAGAAGAGAAGACAGGAACTGGCTGCTTTGCCTGGCATCAACCAGAATTTGACCTCCGCTCAGTCCACGGCCGACAATTTCCACCGGGGGATAGCCTGCCTGATTGAGGTACCTGCATGTTGCCCCAAGGGTTTCAAGGGCTGCGAGAACAGGGCCCACAGGCCGTTCGCGAAGGCGTGGGTTGCCGTCAAACACAAATCTGCCTTTCCCGACCGCCGCCAGCGAGAGCAGGAAGCGCATACTGGTGCCGTTGTTGCGAAGGTACAAGGGGCCCTCGGGCTGTGCCCAGCGATGTTCAGGTGGATTCACAGTGACCGTTTCTTCCTTCCAGGTTACCCCTACACCCAGTTGCCGTAGAGCTTCAGTGGTGAGGATCGTATCCTCTGCCACCAGCGCATTGGTTAGCTCGCTTTCTCCCCTGGCCAGGGAAGCCATGATGAGGGCCCTCTGGGTAATCGATTTGGACCCGGGAAGCCGAATCTGCGCCTGAATTTTGAAACCGGGTTGAAGCTTCTTGATCACCTTATTCATCCTCAAACGCCCCCATCAAAGCTTCTTTCATGACCGGAAGCACAACCTCAGGCCGGATCATTTCGCCAAGCCACCAGTCCAACTGTGCTATTCCCTGGTGAAGCAGCATCTCCATCCCCGGAACAGTTGCACAGCCTGCGGCTCTTGCCTTGCGCAGGAAAGGAGTCCATAAGGGCCGATAAACCGTATCCAGGACCACCATCCCGGGGTGGAAGAGAGTCTCGGGTATCAGCGTAGAGTCCTCATTGTTCATGAGCCCAATTGGCGTGCACTGGACGATGATGTCGAAATCTGCTCCGCTGTTTGCCTGCTGCAATTCTGAAAGCGGCACGAAGTCGCAATCAAAAACTCTGGCGAGGTCTTCGCCCCGCTCAATCCCACGGTTGCTGATAGTGATGGACGCCTGCTCGCGCTTCAGCCCATAAAGCACGGCCCGTGCGACCCCGCCGGCCCCGATGATCAATGCCCGTTTCCCGGAAAACTGCTCAAAATGGTTGCGCAACGCAGCGATCGCCCCGATCCAGTCGGTGTTGCATCCTTCCCATTGGGCGCCATGAAGGCGCAGGGTGTTTACCGCTCCCATGGCATGTGCCGGTTCATCGGCACTCACGGCGAGACGGTAGGCCGATTCCTTGTGCGGTATCGTCACGCTGATTCCCTGAATGCCCAATTTTGAAAGAGTTGCCAGATCATCTGCCGGATCGTCCACCTGCAATGCAAGGTAGACCGCGGGTATGCGCAGGGCTTCAAAGACAGCATTCATCATGATCGGACTCAAGCTGTGTGCCACCGGATTCCCAATCACAGCGTAGAGCGCTTTTTGAACTGGCCGGATCATGGATTATCCTCCGGGAAGAGTGCGTGCAAAATCAATTATAGTTCACCGCAGAGACGCAGAGGACACAGCGCGGCCCATGCCGCAACCAAACGTTCACCGCAGAGGGCGCAGAGAACGCTGAGAAAACAAGGACTTACAGAAAAATCTTGATAAAATTTCAAGAATTTTCACGTTAGCAATGCACAGAGCAAAGGGAAATAGGAATTTATTCTCTGCGATCTCTGCGTCTCCGCGGTGAATAACTAAATTCCTATACGATCAAGTCACTGCAAGCCAGTTCCTTCAAAAGCGTGCGCATCTCCGGGGCCGTGAATTGCCCTTCTGCCGCCAGTGACAGCTCGGGTACCTGCACGTAGGTCCAGGGACTCCCCAGGAAAAGACACACCGCCCGGCTCCAGCGACCTTGAGGTCCCATGCAAAATGCCAGCACATCTATCCCCAATTCCTGTTGCCCGAAAGGGATGAGCTCCAGGACTCTGAGGTTATCCTCAGGGTTCCTGGCATAGGTAACGATTTTGATGGCATGCGGACTTCGTCGTGCCATGGTTTCGGCGAGGCGCTGCAGGGACGACCGGTCCGGGGTGGCTACGACGTCGTGATGAGAGAGCAAAACGCGAGCGTTCCGCGACCGAAAAGCCTGCAAGGCGCCATCTGCAACCTGGTCTTCCAGATCGATCCATTCCGCCCCGGCATCTATCGCCTTATGGAGGATTTCGAACCGCAGTTCTTCAGTGCCTTCGAACAATCCTCCTTCGGCCTTCGGGCGGTTGGTTGCCAGGATCGGATGACGAGGGAAGGTGGAAAGCACCCTTAGAGCATCGAGCGTCTCGTTCAAAGCGTAACGTCTGAAAAAAACATCGAGGCGCCATTCCAGGAGATCCACTTCAGGATGGTGAAGCACATGCCTGAGCTTCCCGACGGAAACGTCCGTTACACAACCACAGAGAGCAAATTTGGGCAACATGGGAATCTCAACCCCTCACTTCATGGGATAGGCGCGGTGGTTGCACAGCCAGAGTCCGTATTTGCTCTCTGTCCAGGCGGATGGGCTGTCGGGGATTGCTCCTGGGATAAGAACCGAGAATCTTCAGATAAGTTGTCTGATTCTTGAGATAGCCCAGGGCCTTCTCCACAGACTCGTCCTCAAAATGCCCCTCCAAATCGGCAAAGAAGAGGTATTGCCAGGGAAGAATCGGGTTCGGACGGGACTCGATCCTGGTCATGTTGACCTGGAAGCGGGCAAAACCTTCCAGGGCAGTGTGGAGCGCCCCAGGTTGATCCGCGACGGCGAACAGAATGGAGGTCTTGTCATTGCCTGTCGGGGGATTCAAATGGTTCCCGAGAACAAAAAAGCGTGTCGTATTTTCAGGATGATCTTCAACACGTTCGGCAAGGACCTGGAGACCATACTGCAATGCCGCATGGAGGTTGCAGATAGCGGCTGTGGAAGGGTCTTTGCCGGCCAACCGGGCAGCCTGTGCGCTGGAAGAACACTCGAACAGCTCCACATGGCGAAGGTTTTCGAGGATCCATCTACGGCATTGTTCGAGCGCCTGCGGGTGTCCATAGAGACGCTTCAAGTTCTCAACAGCGTCGGAGTTGCTGCATAGATAATGGGCAATTTCCAGATAGCATTCGCGTACGACATTCACATCTCTTTCGTAGAGCAAATCGAGAGTGTGCCCCGCCCCGCCCTGAAGAGAGTTTTCAATGGGGACCACGGCGACATGGGCTTTTGCTTTAAGAAGGTTATCGAAAACGTCCTCCATCGAGAGTGAAGGAAGATATTTGGCCGAATGTCCGTAAAGCGAAAGTGCCGCCAGGTGGGAGTAGGTCCATTCCGGACCGAGGTAGGCCACCTGCAGGTTGTACTGAAGCAGCCTGGAAGCGGAAAAGATTTCCCGATAAATGGCCCGCAGGGACGCGTCCACTATCGGTCCGGGGTTCATCTTCGCAAGTCGGTCAAGGATGGCTTCTTCCCGGCAGGGATCAAACAGCAGCAGTCCATTTTCCGCTTTGATGCGGCCAACCTGGCACGCCAGTTCCATACGCTTGTTGAACAGCTGCAGAAGCTCCACGTCCGTCTGATCTATGGCCTCTCGCAAGGTTCCCAGTTTATCTTCCCCCATTATTGCTCCACTATAGTCTCGGTCACTTTCATCCCAAAATGCCGCCCGGACTCCTCCAGTTGCACCAGAACTCGGTCCCCTGCCTGCAGCTCGACGACCGAGCGGGCTTCTCCATCAGGGTTGGTCAGGCGAATCGTCTCTGCATTTTGCAGGAGAAGCGACCCGATTCGGTCTTTACACCTTGCTTCAATCAGCAGCAGTGGTCTCCGTTCGATTTTCGAACGACCCACCGTAGCCGTCTGGGTTGCCCCCAGCGCATGCACGATGAGTATGGGGTCCCCCGCCTGGAGTTCACTCAGATATCGGGTCCGCCCGCCTGGTACTCTCACGTAGGCATGCACCGGACCGGCATTGACACGAAATGGCCGGGGAGCCACATAGGGATTAGGCTTGACCTCCGCCTGGACGAGGAACAGAAAACCGCTGCCATTGCCGACCAAAATCCCCTCTCCTTCAGCCATAAGCGTGCAGGTGTCGATACAGACGCGGTCTCCCATTCCAACAGGCCGAATTATCTCAATCTCGGCCACCTGCAGCGACTGGTTTTCACTCAACGCTTTGACGTGGGCGAGAAGGCCTTTCAGTTCCTCGGGGTGGCGGGCATGAATCACGACCCCGGCTACTCCGGTTTCCAGAACTCCGAGCGCGAGATCAATTTCCTCCAGCGAAGACGCCGGCACGAGAAGGCGTCCACCAAGGGCTACCAGGTTTTCCAAAGGAATCACCTGCCACGTTCGGTGGGACCTTTGCTGAGGGCTTGCCAATTCTTCTTCCTCCAGGACAACTGGAGCCTGCTGCAGGAGTCTTGCAATCCGCGCTTCATCCTCGGGTGACGCCAAAATTTCAAAAAAAACGTCGGCGCCCGGTCTCAGGTCCCCATCCGGGCTAATGGTAGTGATGCGTCCAAGGGCTTTCACCTTTTCGTGCCAGCCGCAGGGGACAATCAACGCGTCCGCACCGCCTTCGAGAGCAGTGGTCACCATTTCTTTGGACCATTCTTCCAGACGAACCCAAGCTTCCTTCAACGTGGTTCCTCGTGTGTTTGGCAACAAAAACAAAAGCCGCAGGCTGGACCCGCGGCTTTCATAATCGGCTCTGCTATAAAGCTCAGAGGCAGGTCTGCAGCGTTATCTCGCCAACGTCGAAGCAAAAATAATATCGATAATAAACCATGCTGAACATCCCTTCCTCAACTTCCTCTGCTTAGGTGCATTGTAGTTATTACTAAAATCAGAATACCCAAAGTGTCAACAGAATTCTTGGTAACTTCTCAAAATGCCATGGTGAATGTGGAACTTCGTGCCCGAGCCCGTGCCCGAATCTAAGATGTTTTCGGGCACGCAAAAGGGCACGGGCGCAGTCTTTTTATAGCCTTGGCGTAAAGGCCCTGGAGTGTTGGGTTTCGTTACTCGAGATGGCCGGCGCTGTGAACCACAATTCGGGCAAGGAACTCAACCCAACCTGCGAAGCCGCAACGCGTATTGGTGAATCCTGACGGTTAAGGCGACATGGATTTGGTCCCACTTTTGATTACACCCAGCGCATGCTGTAGACTAAAAGGCTGTCAGCCGTTATCTTATATAAATGGGTAACCCATGCAACACGCTGTTGCAGAACTCTCTCACGAAGTAACCCCGCCAAGAAATGAACGGCGGCGGAAAAGGGGGACACATTATGGCGACACTGAAGGATTTTAAGAAGATCTCGGATACCGTATGGGAGATTCCCCCCGGCTATAAGGAAGGCATGCGAGTCCCGGCGCGCATTTATGCCACTCAAAAACTCCTTGAGGAGATGGACGCAGGGGTCATCGAACAGGTGACGAACGTTGCCACCCTGCCCGGCATCATTAACCATGCCTTTTGTATGCCCGATGGCCACTGGGGATATGGCTTTCCCATCGGCGGCGTGGCCGCCATGGACACCAAAACCGGGGTCATCTCGCCGGGAGGCATCGGTTTTGATATAAACTGCGGCATGCGCCTTATGCTCACTAATCTGACCTATGATGAGGTGAAGCCTCACCTACGGAATTTGATTGACAGGTTATTTGCGAGGGTTCCCGCCGGAGTCGGAAGCACCGGTTTCGTAAAGATTTCGCAAAACGAATTCCGACATGTCGTGGAGCAGGGTGCACGCTGGTGCATCAAGAATGGATATGGCTGGCAAGAGGACCTGGAGCGCACGGAAGAAAATGGCTGCATTGCCGGCGCCGATGCCTCAAAGGTCAGCAACAAGGCGGTGGAACGAGGTTTCAAGCAGGTTGGGACACTCGGGTCCGGCAATCACTACCTGGAAATTCAGGTGGCGAAGCCTGAGAATGTTTTTGATGCTGAGATCGCCGGGACTTTCGGAATAAAGATGGCGCAACAGGTGGTGGTGATGTTCCATTGCGGCAGCCGGGGCTTTGGGCACCAGGTGGCGACGGACTACCTGACGCTCTTCCTGAAGGTCATGGAGAAGAAGTACGGTATCAAAATCCTGGATCGTGAACTAGCCAGCGCCCCGTTCAGTTCGCCCGAAGGGCAGGATTACTTCGCGGCCATGAAATGCGCCATCAATATGTCCTTCGCCAATCGGCAAATGATCCTTCATCGCATTCGAGAAGTCTTTTCCGATGTCTTCCATAAAGATCCTGCGGAACTCGGACTGCATCAGGTATACGACGTTGCGCACAACACGGCGAAACTGGAAACACACCTGATTGAAGGCGGGCCGCTTCAGATCCTGGTGCACCGCAAGGGCGCCACCCGGGCCTTTGGCGCAGGCCATGCCGATTTGCCGGAAATCTACAAGCATACGGGGCAGCCTGTGATCCTCGGCGGGAGCATGGAAACGGGCTCCTATGTGCTGGCCGGTGTTGCGAGTGGAGCCCAGACTTTCTACAGCACCGCTCACGGAAGTGGGCGAACCATGAGTCGCGCGCAGGCCAAGAAGAGGTTTCAGGGCAGGAAGCTCCAGCAGGATATGGAGGAACGCGGCATTTATGTGCGGACAGCTTCGTTTGCCGGGCTGGCAGAAGAAGCCGGACCTGCCTACAAAAGCATCGATGACGTAGTGGAAGCGACGGAACAGGCCGGGATCAGCAAACGGGTCGTTCGCCTGGTTCCCGTGGGCGTTGTCAAAGGCTAAAGGCTAAGTACAGGTCCACAGAATAAGGTGACCATAATCCCAGCACGTCATTCCCGCATGCTTTTGGCGGGAATCCATGAAGTTCATTTTGTGAATGGATTCCGGGTCAAGCCCGGAATGACGAACTGAAATCGCTCGCTAAACGGACACTTTATTCTGCTGAGTTGTACTAAATGCTGAAGGCTGAAAACCAAGAGCTATCCTATGCCGTACCGCTATCTTGAAGATATCGCTACTGCCGACGTGGCCTTCGAAGCGTGGGGTGATACCCTGGAAGAGATGTTTGTTGCCGCTGCCGCTGCCACCATGAATGTCATGGTATCCGACCTCAATACCATCGCCCAAGTCGAGCATCGGACTCTTCAAGTCTCGGCAGATGAAATCGACATGCTGCTTTTCGAGTTGCTCCAGGAGCTTATCTTCTATAAAGATGCCGGGCCGGTGCTGCTGCGTGTCCCGAGCGTTCAAATCGAGGAGCAGGACGGTCAGTTCCTGTTATCTGCTGAAGCGTACGGTGAAGGACCCAACCCGGAAAAGCATGACCTGATCGTAGACGTCAAGGCGGTCACGCTGCATCGGTTCAAGGTGGAACAGTCATTGGGAGGTTGGAAAGCATTGGTGATTCTGGATATCTGAGTGCATGCCCACTCAACAAATTGACCCAAAAGGAAGAGGATACATTGAAGATCATTGCCCTTGTCGGAAGCCCTCGTGGAGCCAAAGGAAACACCTCGAAGCTTACCCGGATAGTGCTGGAAGGCGCTGAGCGGGAAGGAGCAAAGACGGAGACGATCTATCTTACGGGGAAAACGGTACTGCCCTGCTTGGGATGTGATTATTGCCATAAAGAAGGGCGGTGCGCCCAGAAGGACTCTTTCGAAGAGATTCAGCAGAGGATAAGGGAAGCCGACGGAGTGGTGCTTGGAAGCCCCAATTATATCTTCAGCGTCAGCGCCCAGATGAAAGCCTTCATGGACCGTTGTGCTTGTGCAATTCACTGCCTTGGCTTTCACGGCAAGTATGGAGCCTCTGTTGTAACCTCCGGCGGGGGAGACGAGGGACCCATTGCCGAATACATGAACCACTTTTTGATGATTACAGGCATTCAGTCGGTTGGATCCGTCTGGGCCACAATGGGCCTGATCTTTGGAGACGATTTCCCGGAGGAGCTTACCAACCGTTCACTTGATCTCGGAAGGCGGTTGGTTCAGGCATGGAAGAACAAAGAGTCCTTTCCTGAAATACAGGAGAAAATGGCTGCCTTCAAAAAGCGCATGTGCCAGCTCATGGAATACAGAAGGACAGATTGGACCTTTGAATATGAATACTGGAAAGTGCACTGGGGAATCGAATAGGCAAGAGGACGTGTTCAATGCCAACAAGCATTATCTGTGCCGCCTGCTCGTGATAAAGCCCTTCGAGATCAGCCAGTCGAATCGCTTCAAATTCGTCAATGGATAGAATAACCTCTTCGATTGCGCCCCATTTATTGCTTGCCATAGGTTGGGTGGTGGTATAGTTTCACAGTAATCTTAGCCAAGGGTCTGGGGTTATTGTTCCATGGCTCATCGTCTTCTTTCGTTTGTTTAGAGGGAACCCCTGCATGTTCTAATTGTTGAGGGGTCAGATGACAAAAGCCGATCTAGCTGCAGAAATTGCTGCTGATGCCAAGCGGTGAGAATCAGGCCATAATCCAACCACAGAAAGGCAAGCGTGAGGAAGCTTTGCCTCCTTTGGCCGTCCTCATGTTCACTCCCCAGGACATGGACCTGTTCCTTCACCGTTCCCCATCCTTTCACAAGCGATCCCAAAAGGCTTATCTATCCGAAGTCTTTGTTGGGTGTCATCAAGGTGTGCCGTTGGTCCTGGTCGGCCCCATGCTTGGCGCTCCTCAGACCGTTCTGGTGCTGGAAAAGCTCATCGCGTTGGGGGTTACCCATGTTATTTGTATGGGATGGTGCGGTTCATTGCAGGCCCATGTTGGGATCGGTGATCTGGTGCTGCCGACGGGCGCCTTTTCCGACGAGGGAACCTCCGCACATTACCCGATTGAAGATCCTCAGCCCGGACCATCCCAAGAACTGCTCGGTCCGCTCAAAGAAGCACTGGCTGAAGGGGCGATGAACGTTCACGAAGGGATGGTATGGAGCACGGACGCTCCTTTTCGGGAGACTGTCAAAAAGGTTATGAATTACCAGCGAACGGGAGCGCTGGCTGTGGATATGGAAACCTCCGCATTGTTCACGGTCGCTGCCTTCCGCAACATACATATGGCAGCAGCGCTGGTGGTGTCTGACGATCTCTCTGCACTCAAGTGGGTGCATGGTTTTAGAGAGCCAAGGTTCAGGCAGGCAAGAGAGAAACTGGTAGAATCAGTGTTGAGGGTTGTCTCTTCCGTCATGGAGGGAGAGCTGTTTTCACAAGGTTGACCTCTGCTAGGTTTTAAGACGTTGTTTCTTGCCGCAGAGAGCGCAGAGAAAAAAAAAGAGCATTTTAAGCCTAGCAGGTATGTTCACGGGAAGAGAATGGTAGCACGAGATCGCACCTCCTTTTTTGATAGGCCGGTAGAGTCGCTGAGCGAACAAGAGGCCGCATCCGAATTGGCCGAACTGGCAGGGCTCATCGCCTATCATGACCGACTGTATTACGAAAAGGATCAACCGGAACTCAGCGATGCCGATTATGATGCACTTCGGCAGCGGAACAGCGCCATTGAAGCGCGCTTTCCCGAACTGATCCTGCCGGACAGCCCGTCTCGAAGGGTGGGAGCGGCGCCTGCGGCGGGCTTCAAGAGAGTGCGGCATGCTGTCCCGATGCTATCCCTGGATAATGCCTTTGCACAGCAGGATATTATTGATTGGCTGGATGGTATCCGTAATTTTCTTTTGGAGCTCAGAGACCTGTCCGTGCCTATCGAAATGGTCTGCGAGCCAAAGATTGACGGGGTGTCCCTCGGAATACGATATGAACAAGGACGTCTCGTCTCTGCAGCCACCCGCGGTAATGGCTTGGAGGGTGAAGATGTCACTGCCAATGTGAGGACCATCGAGAGCATCCCGCGTAGACTGCACGGGGAGGAATGGCCGGAGATCCTTGAGGTGCGCGGCGAAGTTTACATGAATGACGAGGATTTCATCAAACTCAATGAGCAGCAAGCGCAATCGGGCAGCAGGCTGTTTGCCAATCCACGCAATGCGGCGGCAGGGAGCTTACGCCAGCTTGATGCAAGCGTGACTGCTTCCCGGCCGCTGCGCTTTTATGCTTATGCGTGGGGTGAGACCTCCCAACCATTTGCTCATACGCAATGGGAAGCACGACATAAGCTAAAAAGCTGGGGATATCAGTTGAATGAGCCATCCCGGTTGCTGAGAGTCGCGGGCACGGGTTTCAGGGATCTTTTTTCCTATTATGACGACATTCAACTGCAACGTTCCGGCTTGGGCTTCTCCATTGACGGGACGGTACTCAAGGTCAATCGGCTTGACTGGCAATCCCGGCTTGGTTTCGTGAGCCGTTCGCCACGTTGGGCCATTGCCTGGAAATTTCCGCCGGAACAAGCTCGAACCATCATAGAATCCATCGAGTGTCAGGTGGGGAGAACTGGGAGAATTACTCCAGTGGCTCATCTAAAACCTATTAACGTCGGTGGTGTGCTCGTTCAGCGTGCGACCCTCCACAATGCCGACGAGATTGCGCGGAAAGACATCCGGGTGGGCGACACCGTCGTCATCCAACGGGCAGGCGATGTCATCCCTCAGGTGGTGGCTGTCGTGAAGGAGTTGCGTGCGGGCGCCGGTGAGCCTTATAGACTACCCGACAAATGCCCCGTCTGCGAAAGTCGCCTGATGCGTGAGGAAGGGGATGCCGATACCTATTGTACGGGCGGCCTCATGTGCTCGGCCCAGCTGGTTGAGCGATTGAAGCATTTTGCCTCCCGCGATGCATTTGATATTGAAGGTTTGGGCGAGAAGAATATAGAGTTGTTTTACAACAAAGGGCTGCTCAAGACTCCGGTTGATATTTTTACGTTGGAGGCTCGTGACGGGAAGGACCTCCCTCCCTTGCGCGAATGGGAAGGGTGGGGAGAGACCTCGGCGCGCAAGCTTTTTGATGCCATTCAACAGGCCCGGGCGATCTCGCTGGATCGCTTCATTTACGCATTGGGCATCCATCAGGTCGGTCAGGCCACAGCACGCCTCCTGGCGCGTCATTACCTAACACTTTCCTGCTGGCGGAAGTGCCTGGAAGCGGCTCAAGACGAGGACTCCGATGCTTACACCGAGCTCCTGTCCATCAACGGCATCGGTAGAAGCATGGTGGATGACATTTTGGGCTTTATTGCCGAGCCGCATAACCGGGAGATCCTGGATAAGTTGACGTTGGCTGAGAGTGGTCAGGTTCCCCCGGTCACGGTGACTGACTTTGAGCGTCCGCCTGGCACGTCCTCGGTCGCTGGCAAGACCGTTGTCTTTACGGGCAAGCTGGAGAAAATGAGCCGAAACGAAGCCAAGGCACAGGCTGAGGCACTGGGGGCTAATGTGGCCGGTTCTGTGTCCAAAAAAACCGACTATCTCATTGCCGGGCCGGGAGCAGGCACCAAGGAAAAAAAGGCAAGAGAGCTTGGCCTGAACATCCTGACTGAGCAGCAATGGCTGGATTTGATACGCTCCAGTTCGGGAGTTGACTCGAACGTGAACCATCAAGACACTTTTGAATGAGCAGAGGCAAGCATGCAAAAGAGACGCGTTCGTGTGCGGATAAGAGGGATGGTGCAGGGAGTCTGTTTTAGAGCATTCGCCCGGGATGCCGCGATCAAGGAAGGGATCACCGGATGGGTGAGGAATCTCATGGACGGCAGTGTGGAAGCGGTGCTTGAGGGAGATGCGGACCGGGTTGACCGCATGATAACCTGGTGCCGTCAGGGCAGTCCTTATGGTTATGTCGACCACGTAGAAGTGAAAGAAGAAGACTATGAAGGGACCTTCGATCGCTTCGAAGTTGCTTATGGGAGGTAAAAGCTTTGGAGCAAGCGAAGAAAATCTGGGAAGCGTTCATTAATTTTCTGGTTACTTATGATTCTCATAAGATTTCGCAATTGTTTGATAAGCTGAAATGGGAAGAGGTGCTCACAAATCCCTATGTGTGGCTAATTGGGTTGCCATCTCTGGGCTACATGCTGTGGAAAAGGAGGTTTAAGACATTAATCCTGCTCTTGTCTCTGGCAGCTTTTCTCTACCTGATCAAAGTCACATTCCCGCTTTCCGGAGAGGCAGTCCCGCTCGATAAGCTCCTCAAATTCATCGGTGGTACCGTGGCTCTAAGTGTCTTAAACCTCTATCTGCTATTTGTGCGCCAAGACTGAACTCAGAAGAGTGCCGGGTGTCGGGTTTGCTTATAGTTTGTCTTCATCGTCGGAGTGCATGGCATTCACTCTCTCTTTCAGCTCCTTCCCGACTTTAAAAAAGGGCAGCTTCTTGGAATTCACCTCAATGATATCTCCGGTCTTCGGGTTTCTGCCCCGATAACCATCGTAGTTCTTGACCTTAAAACTTCCAAACCCGCGTATTTCCAGACGATCTGATTTGATGAGCGCCTGTTCCATGCTCTCAAAAGCAACGTTTACTGCGGTTTCGGCAGCCTTCAAGGTGATTCCTTCGGCTTTTGCCAGTGCCTCGATGAGCTCACTCTTGGTCATGACTGAAGCTCCTTATTGGTCTAATAGACTTGGTGACGACCTGTAATCTTCTCCACATTCCCCAGGTATGAGCGCAAGACCCCGGGAATGACCACACTTCCGTCATATTGCTGATAATTCTCCAAAATAGCAACCACTGTCCGCCCAACGGCCAGCCCGGAACCATTCAAGGTGTGCACGAAATCGGTCCTTGATCGACCTTTGCGGCGGAAGCGAATATTGGCCCGTCTGGCCTGAAAATCCTCAAAATTGCTGCATGAAGAGATCTCCCGATAGGCGTTCTGGCCCGGAAGCCACACCTCGATGTCATAGGTTTTTGAAGCAGAAAAACCCAGGTCCGCAGTGCACAGAGATACCACCCGGTAAGGCAAGCCCAACTCCTGCAAGATCGTCTCTGCATTGGCGAGAAGACTTTCCAGTTCGGCGTATGAGGTCTGGGGTTTGACCAATTTGACCAACTCCACCTTGTTAAATTGGTGCTGCCGTATCAACCCACGGGTGTCTTTCCCATAGGACCCTGCTTCCGACCGGAAGCATGGAGTATATGCCGTATAGTATTTGGGCAGATCGTTCTCCTCCAGTACTTCATTCATGTGGATGTTGGTTACCGGGACTTCAGCGGTTGGCACCAGGTAGTAATCCGTATCCTCCAGCTTGAAGAGGTCCTGCTTAAACTTGGGAAGCTGGCCGGTGCCCATGAGGCTGGTGGAATTAACGATGAACGGTGGGAGCACCTCAAGATAACCATGCAGGCGTGTGTGAAGATCCAGCATGAAACTGATGAGAGCCCGCTCCAGCGCGGCGCCAATCCCCCAATAAAGGGCAAAACGAGCCCCCGTCATTCTTGCAGCTCGTTCGAAGTCCAGGATTCCCAGGGATTCGCCTACGTCCCAGTGGGGTTTTGGTTCGAAATCGAATTCAGGCGGTTTCCCCCAGACCCTGACTAGGGGATTGTCCCTCTCATCCCTCCCTACCACTACAGAGTCGTGAGGCATATTGGGTATTATTAACATTACTTCATCAAATTTATCCTGGATCATAGCGAGTTCCTGATCCAGAGTTTTGATCTGTTGGGAAACGTCACGCATCTCCTCAATGCGGCCAGTGGCATCTCCCTTATCTTTCTTGATCCGGGCAATGTCTTCCGAGGCTTCGTTACGGCGGCGCTTGAGTTCTTCCACTTCTTTGAGGATCCGTCGCCTCTCTTCATCCAGCTCCAAAAAGGGTTTCAGATCGAGGTCTACCTGCCGGTCTCGCAACATCTGAGCCACGCGTTCAGCATTGTCACGGACGAACTTGAGGTCCAGCATATAAATCACACCTGTTTACCGAAAGTTATCTACAACGCTTGCTTGTCTAATGCTTTCAAGAACTTGAGATAAGTGCCTTGTAACACCGAATCCGAACGCTTGTCAATTCTTTTTGTCACTTCAATAGGTTGGCGTTTAGTCGAATTTGGAGCTGATCATCTCTACACTGTAATCGCTCAAGGCTTTCAACTCCGGCAAGTTGTGAAAGACCAACATGAAGGGAACACGTTTGCCGGGTGGTATCTTGACATTCGCAAGGCTCTTTCCCTCACGGTTCATCATGCGATTCTGGATTTCCGTGATATTCAGTCGAGCTAGCTCGTCACGGGTCATGGCATTTCCCACGTAACACCTCTGGGTGATGGCCACACGGTTGGTGGTGTTGAAGAGTTTCCCCTCAACCAGAACGAAACTGACCGGTTTGGCTGATAGATTCTCAACCTCACCCTCTATCACGAAGATTTGACTCACGTGGGTGTTCTCCAGAAAAAAAGCCTGGGTTGTATCCAGAACCTTTATCGATTGTGTTTCCGTTGAGACTTGAGGGGCCTTGTGTTGAGAGCGTGAGGTCAGATAGCTGGCGAGCCCCAGCGCTCCTGCAACCATGGCAAGTGCGATAGCAAGCCAGATGAGCCATCGTTTCCTGGAGGAGCTCTTCTTCAGCCCGGAAGGCACAGCGGGCGCGAGAGGGGGAGTCGGAATAGCGGAGTCTTTTGCGGGATGATCCATATCGTCATCAAGGTCAACCTCCAACACCTCCTCTTCGTGCTGGATCACCATGAAAATGTGTCCACAACGTGAACACCTCACCTTGCTCCTCGGCCCTTTGAGTCGCTCAGGATTCAGACGAAATTTGGAGCTACATGATTCACAGGTGACAATCATGGATAACTGATCCCCTATTGTCGCTATGGTAAAGATTCACTGATACTGCTGCATGAATACAGCATCGATGCTATTTCATGAACTCCACTTCATGAATCCCGGGTAGATTACGGTGCTTCTCGGCAAAATCGAGCCCATAGCCGACAAGAAAACCTTTATCCACGCGAATTCCAACATAGTCAAGAGGTACTTCGATCTCGCGCCTCTCCAATTTATCAACAAGCGCACAGATTTTCACAGATTCAGGCTGACGCTGTTGTAGATAATCCAGGAACCAAACCAGAGTGGTGCCGGTATCGACAATATCTTCAATGATCAGTACATGCCGACCCTCAATAGGCAATTCTACATCCTTGGTGATCTTGATCTTGCCGCTTGTTTCGGCACCCTTGCCGTAGCTCGATAGGCGCACAAAGTCTATTTCGACCGGCACCGAAAGTCGCCGGACCAGATCACTGAGAAAAATACACGCCCCATTCAGAACTCCAACCACAACAAGGCTCTTCCCTTCATAATCCCGGTTTATGCGAGAAGCAAGATCACTGACCTGTTTCTCCACTTCTTCCGCTGAAATACGTGGGACCAAACGGTATTGTTCCATCGGGCTCCTCTCTTGCAAAAAGCTGCATTGAAGTGTTCAAATCCGTCGGAACGTTGACATGGTAAGAAAAATCTCTCGAAAAATCAATGTATGGTTCTTTCACCTTTTCGTTGATTTTGCGTCCACAACTGATTATACCAGTGCTACACCAAATTCTAAGGAGGACATCAAGATGCGAGATGAGATTGAGAAGGCATTGGAAAAAATTCGCCCCATGCTGCAACGTGATGGCGGCAGCGTAGAGTTGGTAGATGTGGTAGGTTCGGTGGTGAAGGTACGTTTGACAGGTGCTTGTCATGGATGCCCCATGAGTCAGATGACCTTGAAAGCAGGTATTGAGCGAATCATCAGGCAGGAGGTGCCCGCCATTACCGAGGTGGTTGCCGTGTGACACTGCGACCGCTCTGGTCCAGTTTATTTGTGATAGGGTTCTCCTTTCAGAATGGTGAAAGCTCTATAGAGTTGTTCCATGACCATCAGGCGGGCCAGGTCGTGGGGGAAAGTCATTTTTGAAAGGGACAGAACAGAGTCCGCACGTGCCAAAAGCCGTTGAGAAACCCCAAGGGGCCCGCCAATTACTATCCATACTTCGGACACCCCATTATTCCTAAAGTCATCCAGAAGCCTTGCAAAGCCTAACGAATCCGTATCCTTTCCCCGTTGATCCCAAATTACCAGACAGTCTTTTTTACCCAGCAGCTTCAGGACCCGTTCAGCCTCTCTTTCCTTTCCTGCCTCTTCCCCGCCCTTGGGAGAGATCTTATCGGCTTTGATAACATGTATTTGCGCGGGAATGTAAAAGCGAAGCCGGTCAAGGTAACGATTGATGCCGGTTTCCAATTCCGGGAAAGCGGTTTTCCCAATGAACACAAGATGAAGCTGCATCAGCGGACGCTATCAGTTGACCGGGTGAGGTCGCTCATAAGTGGCAAACAGGAGGAATTCCACGTTGCCACTGGGGCCAAGAATGGGCGAGGGAATGATTCCTCCGACTTGAAAGCCTAACGATTGGCAAAACTCCAAAATGGAATCGCAGACTGCTTGGTGGACTTCCGGATCACGAACGACCCCGCCCTTTCCGACATGAGCCCGGCCCGCTTCGAACTGTGGTTTGATAAGGGCAATGAGCTGCGCCTTAAATGGGGAATGGTGCTCAGAGCTGAGTCCTGCATGCCGGCCGGGGTCGCAAAATGTTATTACCGCCGGAATCACAAGCTTGAGTGAAATGAAGGAAGTGTCGATAGTGGCGACTTGAATGGGCTCCGGGATTTGATCGTTCGAAAGGTGCCGAATATTCTGCCGCTCCAGAACTACCACCCGGGGGTCCTGCCTGAGCTTCCATGCCAGTTGGCCATAACCAACATCGACCGCATAGACTCTTCTTACACCGTATTGCAGCAGGCAGTCGGTAAAACCGCCCGTTGACGCCCCGACGTCCATTGCCGCCAATCCGCTTACATCGAGCCCGAACGTCTCAATGGCATGCTGCAGCTTCAGACCTCCGCGGCTGACAAAGGGGTGATCCTCTCCGATCACCTGAAGATTGCTGTCGGTGGCGACTTTCTGACCTGCTTTGGTGACCCGCTGTCCGTCAACCAACACCTTCGCGGCGAGAATCAGCGCCTGTGCTCGCTCACGACTGTTGCTGAGCCCTCTATCTACCAGCAGTTTGTCCAATCGCACGAAGATGTTGCCCATGGGTGGTCTGCACGAGTCTGTGTGCCGCGAGCTCGATGCCGTGAGCATCGATGCCGTAGAGGTTTCTAAGGATGGCCTGGCTGCCGTGAGGGATGAAAGAATCCGGTAAACCAAGGCGTATCAAGGACATGGGAAAGAAGGAATGCTCCTGGAACATTTCCAGGATAGCACTTCCAAACCCACCCTGAAGCACGTTTTCTTCGATAGTGATGACCCTCCCTGTTCTCCTGGCCCACTTGAGAATCAAATCTTCATCAAGCGGTTTGATGAACCTGGCATTCAACACCGTAGCCTGGATATCCTCCTGCTCCAGACATCCCGCCGCTTCCATTGCCGCTTGGACCACCGAACCGATGGCGATCAGCAAAATGTCTTCACCCTCTCGGAGAACCTCACCCCGGCCGATGGGCAGGTCCCGAAAATCATCGTCCAATGCAGCCCCAGCCCCATTTCCGCGGGGGTAGCGGATGGCGGCGGGCCCAGGGTAATCGATTGCTGTTTTCAGCATGTGTTGCAGTTCGTTTTCATCCTTGGGAGCCATCAGCACCATATTTGGAATGTGGCGCAGGAATGAAAGGTCGAAGGCGCCGTGATGGGTGGGACCATCGTCTCCCACAAGTCCGCCACGGTCCATGGCGAAGACCACCGGGAGGTTTTGCAGGCACACGTCATGAACAATCTGATCGTAGGCCCGTTGTATGAACGTTGAATAAACGGCAACCACCGGCTTGTAGCCTTCAACCGCAAGGCCGGCGGCGAAGGTGACGGCATGCTGTTCGGCTATGCCCACGTCGAAGAATCTATCCGGGAAACGGGTAGAAAAGGCTTCCAAACCGGTCCCCTGGGGCATCGCTGCCGTAATGGCCACTATCTTGGGATCCTTGTCGGCTAGGCGAATGATCGCCTCCCCAAAAACCTGAGTATAAGAGGGAGCACGTTGGGTCCCCGCAGGAAGGCTGCAGCTTTTTCCTGTACTGATTTCAAATGGACCCACCCCATGAAAGTTAGCGGGATCGCGTTCGGCCGGTGCGTAGCCTTTGCCTTTCTGGGTCAAAACGTGCACCAGCACGGGTCCTTGCAGGTCGCGCACCTGTTGGAAGGTGCTAATAAGACGGTCCAAGCGGTGGCCCTTGATCGGACCAATATAATGAAAGTCAAGGGCTTGAAAGAGCATGCCCGGAGTGAACAGGGCCACCAGCATGTCTTCACTGCGCCGCAAGAGGTTTAGGATGTTTGAGCCAAGGCCGGGAACGGACTTGAGGAAATTTTCGAGTTCCCGCCGAAGATACATGAGGGTCTTCCCGGACAGCTTGCGGCTCAAAAATGAGGACAACGCTCCTACGTTGGGAGAGATGGACATTTCGTTGTCGTTCAGCACTACGATCAGGTTCTTATCCAGATCACCCGCATGATTGAGCCCCTCAAAAGCCATTCCTCCGGTCATACTCCCATCCCCGATGATGGCAATGGTGCGGTGGGGAGTGCCTTTGAGCGAGTTCGCTATGGTCATGCCCAAAGCAGCCGAGATAGAGGTGCCGGAATGTCCGGTCCCAAAACCGTCATACTTGCTTTCTGATCGCTTGGGGAAGCCGCTGATCCCGTCGAATTGGCGCAGAGTGTGGAACTGGGTGCGGCGGCCCGTGAGGATTTTGTGGGTATAAGCCTGATGCCCGACATCCCATATAAACTTGTCATAAGGGGCATCGAAAACGTAATGCAGAGCAAGAGTGAGTTCAACCACTCCCAGATTTGGTGCAAGATGCCCACCATTCTTGGCTACACTCCGGATGATCATGTCCCGGATTTCCTCAGCCAATTGCGTAAGTTGCACCAGAGAGAACTGCTTCAATTGAGAAGGGTTATCGATCTGGGAAAGCAAGGTTTTTCTGTCTTGTTCTTTCAAGGCCTAACCTCTCCTCATTATTCCATCAGGACTTTCGGACCAGAAGGTAGCTGGCAATAGCTCGCAGTGGTTCTGCTTTGTAATCAAAAATCGCCAACGCATCAACAGATTCCTGCACATGGGTCTGGGCCGCATCCCTGCTTTGGGAGATTCCCAAGAGCGCCGGATAGGTCTTCTTGTTCTTCGCGGCATCGGACCCCGGGGTCTTGCCCATGGTATGAGCGTCTCCTTCCACGTCCAGGAGATCATCAGTGATCTGGAAGGCCAGCCCCAAGTGATGCCCGTAACGGATTAAGGTGGCGATCTGCTGCTCGGCGCCGCCACCCAGAATCGCTCCGGCTTCCAGAGAAGCTGAAATCAGCGCTCCGGTCTTGCGAACGTGCATGTACTCGACGGTAGCCAGGTCCACTTCGCGGGTTTCGGATTCCAGGTCGATCACCTGGCCGCCAACCATCCCTCTGTGTCCTGAAGCGCTCGCGATAGCGGCTATGACCCTGACAAGCTTCTCTGCCGCCATCCCCGCACTCCCTCCGCCGCTGGCGATGAGGCTGAACGCCTCGGTCAACAGGGCATCCCCGGCAAGGATCGCCATCGCTTCCCCAAATACCTTGTGGTTGGTAGGGCGACCCCGGCGAAAATCGTCGTTATCCATGGCCGGTAGATCGTCATGGATGAGCGAGTAGGTATGGATCATCTCAAGAGCACAGGCGACGGGCAGTACGGACTCACAAGATCCACCCACCACCTCGGCGGCGGCAAGACAGAGGATGGGGCGAAGACGCTTTCCGCCGGCAAAAAGGCTGTACCGAGCAGCTTCCGATACGCTTTTTTCCAACCCTATAGGAGTTGGGGCATACTTCTCCAAAGCCTGGTCAACCACTTGCTTGCGGTCCGACAGGTAGCGCTTCAAATCGAAATCCGGCACCTTGTGATTATCCATTCGCCTCGCCAGGGCAGCCCAAAAAGTGGGCTAAACCCTTCTCCTCCCGACATTTCCCAGGCTCCAAGATCGTTACCCCGGTCATTCCCGCCAAATCCGACAGACGAATTATCTTTTGTAGTGTAGCATGCCTGATTATGCCTTTCCACATTTTTAGAGTATAGTTTCTTCAGGAAGAATCTTCGGCGGTCTCCTTTGATGCAGGCTCAAAAGCAGCGGCGGTCCATGCACCCTGTTGGTCTTTAACGAGCACTTGCACCCTTTTTTCTGCCTCCTCAAGCTTTTGGTGGCAAAGCTGAACAAGCTGCATGCCCTCGGTAAAGGATTCCATCGCCTGTTCCAATGGCAGATCGCCGCGTTCGAGTTTTTCCACGATCGTCTGGAGTTTCTTTAGGGCCTCCTCAAACTGTTCGCTCTTCTTCTTGCTCATCTTGATTCCTTCTCAAAAAAAAGCCTTCCACGAAGATACACGAATAGAACCTGAGAACCCATTCGTGGGTCTATGTGATTCTCAGTACTTCTTCATGGTTGAAAAACCCCCACCCCTTTCCAAAAGACGGGCCACGAAGACTCACGAGGTATTGAGAAGGGGATCACTGAATAACTCAAAATACTTTCGTGTGACTTCGCGAGTCTTCGTGTGACTTCGTAGATAAAGAAGCTTTTGTATCTTCGATGGATTTGTTCACGGTGCATTCCAATGAACCCTCCGAAAGCTGAATCAGGACTTCTTCTCCCGGTCGCACATCAGAAGCCTTCCTGACAATCATCCTGTCCGGTAATCGGAACGAGACGGAATACCCACGGGCCAATACCGCCAGCGGGCTCAGGGTATCCAACTTAGAGGCGTATTCTTGCAACTGAAACCTGATATTCTCCAGCCGCTGCCGGTAGAGGAGCATGAGGTCACGGCAAAGCTGATTCAAAACGTTTTGATATTGTTTAATGTTCTTGCTCGGTTCAACCAGCAACAAGCGCTTTGAGAGATGGGAATGGTGCATCCGGAGCTGCTGAAGTCGCCGGGCAAAAGCCAACTGCATACGCTCCATGCGATCATCCACAAGCAACCGCAAATCCTGGAGACGCCTTTTGGGGTCCACCAGGCGTTTGTCCAGGAAGTGGAGGCGCTGCTTTTGAAAGTCGATCCTGTGAAGGATAATTTTGAGCATCTGGTCGCGGTGTTTTGTTAGCTCTCTTTGCAAACTTTCGAGGCGGGAGACTACCCATTGTGCGGCCGCGGTAGGAGTAGGCGCCCGCAGAGTTGCGACCAAATCGGAAATGGTGAAGTCAATCTCATGCCCTACGGCTGAAATAACGGGAATTTTGGAAGCCGCAATGGCCCTGGCGACGATTTCTTCATTGAAGGGCCAGAGATCCTCAATGCTGCCGCCACCTCTGCCGACAATCATTACCTCCCAGTGAAACTGAGGCAGCAGAGCGTTGGCAGTTTCGATAGCAGCGGCAATCTCCCGGCCTGCTTCCTCTCCCTGCACTCGAACCGGCA
>Ga0209048_10001747_pt1 | contig 21983 bp, 17 predicted proteins | sample FrelakmetCRP12CR_FD_187146 | JGI IMG/M metagenome (GOLD analysis project Ga0209048, IMG submission 187146) | Freshwater lake sediment microbial communities from the University of Notre Dame, USA, for methane emissions studies - CRP12 CR (SPAdes)... | ecosystem: Environmental > Aquatic >... | reverse complement strand
CGAACAACCGACCCTGACGCCCACTCCGCTTGTAGAGGCAGTCGTCTTACCCTCAGGTCATACCCCACCTAATTCACCGGGTGGGACGCGGTTCAACGAGGCGGAAATCCCTGAGCACCTGCGACCGATGGTTCAGTCGCTGTTCAATGCCCCCGTCCCCACACCGGGGCCGGAACAGGCCATCCGCGTCCAAATACCGGGCATCAGTGTGGATGCGCCAATTGTCCAGGGGGACGCCTGGGAACAACTGAAGAAAGGCGTGGGCCAGCACCTTGGGTCAGTCAACCCCGGCGAACGGGGAAACTTGGTGCTTTCAGCCCACAATGATATTTTTGGCGAAATTTTTCGCGACCTGGACAGCCTGAATCCTGGCGACCTGGTAATCATCTATACAAACCAGCGCTCGTACACTTACATCGTAGTGGACAAGCGCATCGTCGAGCCTAGCGCGACGCAGGTGATGGACGCGACCTCACAGGCAACGGCGACATTGATTTCGTGTTATCCTTATATGAAAGATAACCAACGCATTGTAGTAATTGCCCGCTTGCAGACGAGCGGATAATTCGTAAGCCAAACAACTTAGGAGTGCGAGAATGAGCAAGAAGTCTAAGCGACAAACACGCAAGGTATCTAGCGCCGGCATGATCGATGCCCCCGTAAGCGGCTCGGTCACAACTTCGGTCACCAGCCCTACAAAGACAGAGATGGCTTTTAACCCGGATTACAGTTACACGATTAAAGATTTGAAGCGTATTGGCATTCTGGCGGGTACTTTTTTTGTGATTTTAATTGGCCTGGCCTTCATTATGCCTTTTATCCTGCATTAAGTTTTTCAAGGCTCTCTTCGTTAAAACTGCTTCATCTTCGGCCTTTTTCCTTGCAGTTGCAAATTTGACTTAATGCAGCTAGAATGGGGGTATGGAATCTCACCGGCCGCGCTGGACTCCATGGGTTAAGCTGACTGTAGTTCTGCTGCTGCTCGGGCTGGGCTGTTTTCTGTTATACCGGTTCCGCCTGGCAGTCAAGCCGCTGATTATTGCGGCCGTTTTGGCTTATATCCTCTCTCCGCTGGTAAGCTGGTTCCAGGTCCGTTTCAAAATGCGACGCGCTTTTGCATCGGTGCTGGTCTACCTGCTGATGCTGCTTATTTTAATCGCCATCCCTCTAACCGTAATCCCGATCCTAAATGCTCAAAACACCGATCTGAAACAAGATATCCTGGATTTGCTGCACCGGATCGAATTCCTTGCCGGGAACAACTATGTGATTGCCGGTTATATCATTGATGTCCAAGCCATCATCCAGCAGCTACGCGGATCGGTACAGACAATCCTGCAGCCTGTTTTTGGGAAGACATTTGGATTTGCCATTGAGATTATTTCTTCTCTGGTTTGGTTGGTATTTGTCCTGGTAGTCTCGTTCTACCTGGTAAAAGATGCGGATTCCTTGCGCAATTGGCTGGAAGACATCATTCCAGCTACTTTTAAACCCGATTATATCCACTTGCGCTCCGATATCAACGAGATTTGGGGGGCATTCTTCCGCGGCCAGCTTTTACTGGCGCTAGTCGTCTCTTCGATTTTTACCGTGGTCGGTTTTATCATCGGCTTGCCCTTTGCCCTGGCAATGGGCGTGCTGGCTGGACTTTTGGAATTCCTTCCCAGCCTGGGGCACGGCATCTGGATGGTTACCGCGGCTTCCCTGGCTCTATTTCTTGGCTCTAAGTGGCTACCTATTCCGAACTGGGCTTTCATGGTGTTGGTAGTCGTTTTACAAATTATCTACCAGCAATTTGACCTGAATTACCTGATCCCGCGCATTATTGGCCGGCAAGTCCATTTACCGCCTCTGGTGATCATCCTCGGCATCGCAACTGGAGCGCTGCTGGCAGGCGTTTTAGGCATTTTTTTAGCCGCGCCGACCATCGCCTCCTTGCGCGTCCTGGGACGCTATATATATGCCAACCTGTTTGACGAGGACCCTTTCCCGACCCCCGCTGCGCCGCCTTTGCCGCCCCCTAACCCGCGTTGGTGGCGCAAGACGCCTTTAAAACAACCAAATGACCTGCCGAATAAGCCGTAATCCTTGACTATGGATGCCCCTCCTTCAAACTCCGATTCCCCTAAATGGGGGGCGACGACCAAGCTGATCATCGGCCTGACTGTGACCGGCTTGATCGCTGCACTGCTGGTCTATTTCCGAGAAATCATTGGCCCATTGATCCTGGCGTTCGTGCTGGCCTTTTTGCTCCACCCCGTCGCTGCATGGATCAGCAAAATGATCCATATTTCCTGGGGGATTGCCGTCAACCTGATCTACGGCTTATTGTTAATCATTTTGCTAACTTTATCAACCCTCACCGGACTGGCAATCTTACAACAAACGCAAAGCCTGATAACTTTCGTACAAAGCTTCGTAAATAATTTACCGAGCATGGTGCAAGAGTTATCAAAACACGCCTACTTTATCGGACCATTCCAGCTTAATTTTTCCCACTTGGACTTGCAAACTTTAATTAACCAGCTGCTCAGCATCGTCCAGCCGCTGCTGGGACAAGCGGGCAACCTGCTCTCCAGGCTGGCAACCAGCGCCGCCACCACGCTGGGCTGGGGATTATTCATCCTGCTGATTTCATATTTCCTGTTGACCGAGTCCGGAACGCTCCGCGAGAACCTGGTGCACATCGAGATTCCAGGATACAGCGCGGATATCCAACGCCTGGTCGGTGAGCTGGCCAATATTTGGGATACATTCTTACGCGGCCAGTTAATCATCTCCGTATTGGTCATGATTTCCTACTATCTCTTACTGACCATCCTGGGCACGCGCCTGGCGCTTGTCATTGCTATCATGGCCGGATTAGCGCGTTTTGTCCCGTATTTTGGCCCTTTTGTCACCTGGACAGTGACTGCAATCGTGGCATTCTTGCAACCCAGCAATTATTTTGGACTGGAGCCAGTCGGGTATGCCATCCTGGTAGTCATTCTGTGCATCATAATCGACCAGAGTTTTGAGAACCTGGTTGTGCCGCGTATATTAGGCAGGAGCCTAGGGCTACATCCGGCCGGGGTGCTCGTCGCGGCGATTATTGCTACCAGCCTGATCGGGTTGATCGGGCTAGTTTTGGCGGCGCCAGTGCTGGCGACAATTGTACTTTTTGCTCGTTATGCGGGACGGAAGATGTTCGATCTGGACCCCTGGCCAGAAGCGGTGGTCACGGAAAAGCAAACCACGCTTCCCTGGGTACGCGCCAGGCGCCAACTGACCCACCTTTGGCAATCCATTCACCGAAAAAGAGCTTAAAACAATCCCCCGCAGCTACGAAATGAACTACGGGGGCAAAAGAAATCTGCTGGTTATGCATGCCTGGCTATCGTAAAATCTCCAGGACCGTATAGTTTTTCCTTAATCTCAATCACTCTACGCCGCAAGCGGTCATCCCGCTCCATCATGTCAGCAACTTTATCACAGCCGTACATCACGGTCGTGTGATCGCGCCCGCCAAGCGTTTGCCCTATCTGCGGTAAAGAGGCGTTCGCCTCCTCACGGAGCAAGTACATCGCGACTTGACGAGGGAAAGCAATCTGGCGAGAACGGTCGCGCCCAAGCATGCTCTCTACACTGACGCCATAAGATTCGGCCACACGGCGGACAACTTCATCTGGCTGGACCCGGCTGCGCCGCGGCAACAAATCGACCAGGGCAGTATCGACAAGCTGTGGGGTGATCTGAAGCCCGCTCAGATCCGCAAAGGCCGCAATGCGCGTCAATGCCCCTTCCAGCTCGCGGATATTCGACTGCACCCGGCGAGCAATCAATCCCAACAGATCATCAGGCACGCGCCGGCCAATACGGTCGGCTTTGGAGCGCAGGATAGCCAGGCGCGTCTCAAAGTCGGGTGGCTGGATGTCAGCAGTCAATCCCCATTCAAAACGTGAACATAGGCGTTCTTCCAAAGTATTCAGCGCCTTCGGCGGCCGGTCTGAGGAAATCACGATTTGTTTGTCTTGCCCGTGCAGGGTATTAAATGTGTGAAAAAATTCCTCCTGGGTGGATTCTTTTCCCGCGATAAATTGGATATCGTCCACCAGTAATACATCCATGCGGCGGTATTTGTCTCTGAAGGCCTGGGTGGTGTGGGTGCGGATGGCGTTGATCAGGTCATTGGTAAATTCTTCAGAGGAAACATACAGCACCCGAAGACCTCGCCGCACGCATTGGTTCCCAATCGCATGCAGCAGATGCGTTTTCCCTAATCCGACTCCACCATAGAGAAAGAGCGGGTTGTAAGCCTGGGCTGGCTTTTCTGTGACAGCCAACGAAGCGGCATGAGCCAAGCGGTTGCTGGCGCCAACTATGAAGCTATCGAAGGTATAACGTACGCTCAGACAAGGGTTTTGATCGCCACAAGGCGATTCATCGACCGGCAGAAATTCTTCAGGCTGATTCGCTGGCTCGCTTGTACTTTGCCAGACTATGAAGCGCACTTCGACGGTGCGATTCATGATCCCGGTCAGCAACCGCGTCACCGTACTCAACAGGCGGTTTTGCAGCCAATCGCGAGCATAAGCATTCTGCACACCGACAATAAATGTCCCATCCTCGTAAGAGACGTACTCTGCATCGCGTACCCAGGTGTCATAAGCTGCTTTTGGCATATCCATTTGCAGTTGACCTAGGACGGCTTGCCAGGCCTGTTCAGCTTTCATCGCACAACTCCTCATAATTGGATAATCTTCCACTCGAGGCTACCAGCAAAGCAATGCTGATCTCTCAAGGTCATGCAAAGAGATCTAAAATCCAAGCAGATTTAGCCAACAAAAAGTACTTCAACCCGCTGCATCCCACAGAGGGGTAGAATCTATTCAGATGATGCGCTTGTATAAAATTACTTGAGCTGATTAGACTTTTGAGACGATAACCCTTCTCGTATAACTTTGCTGATTCTAGCAGAGAAATGCCTAACACTGCAATACGAAAATCCTACGGGAGTCTAAAAATAACCAAAACTTTAAGGTTAAGAAATCTTAAATACTTATAATGCTCTCGGGGGATTATCTGCGTGGATAGCGGATAGCCTATATAACCCAAGGGTAGGGGACGGGAGGATAAAAACCCCCGCATATGCCTTGCAAGCTTGTAAGGACTCTATCTCCAATCGAATTTTTGGTTAACAATCTTAAAATATTCGTTAAGGGAAACTCGCTCAATTAGCGGCGTTCCGATTCCAAATCTGTCATCTCCTAGAACGGCAAAACTGCCGCCCCTGGAAGCCATTTCTACCCGGCCGCGCAGGCAGTTTTTAGCGAAATCGGCTCCCCTTTTTCAAATTTTGACATTCCTCCTACAGATTGTTAACGGTTTTCTTGCATTCAAGGAGTATCCTAAGCATAGCGATTTCCAAAAAATGAAAGGAGACGGTTATGTCCAAGATTATTGGTATTGACTTAGGCACTACGAACAGCGTAGTAGCCGTTATGGAAGGTGGAGACCCTACAGTAATTCCGACCTCTGAGGGTTCTCGATTGCTCCCCTCGGTAGTTGGATTTAACAAGAATGGTGAGCGCCTGGTTGGTCAAACTGCTAAACGACAGGCAGTGATTAACCCGGAAAACACCATCTTCTCGATTAAACGATTCATGGGACGCCGTTTTAACGAAGTGGCGGCAGAGCGCAGCATGGCTCCTTACCAGGTCGTGCGGGGACCAGCCGGGGACGCGCGAGTTAAGACACCAGCGACAGGCCGTGAATACAGCCCGCAGGAAATTTCGGCTATGATCTTGTCTAAAATCAAGGCAGACGCGGAAGCTTACCTGGGTGAGACAATCACGAAAGCGGTGATCACTGTGCCCGCTTATTTCAATGACAGCCAGCGCCAGGCCACCAAAGATGCTGGTAAAATTGCCGGCCTGGAAGTTCTGCGTATTATCAACGAACCGACTGCATCTGCCCTGGCTTACGGCCTGGACAAGAAAGAAAACGAAACTATCCTGGTCTTCGACCTAGGAGGAGGAACTTTTGATGTAAGCGTCCTCGAAGTGGGCGATGGCGTGATCGAAGTGAAAGCGACAAATGGCGACACCCAACTGGGCGGCGACGATTGGGACCAGGCTGTTGTCAACTCGGTAGCGGACGAATTTAAGAAAGAGAACGGTATCGATCTGCGGAACGACCGCCAGGCTTTGCAACGCCTGCGAGAGGCTGCTGAAAAGGCAAAAATCGAGCTTTCCAGCGTGATGGAAACCGAGATTAACCTGCCCTATATCACTGCTGACGCCTCGGGACCCAAGCACTTGCAGATGAAGCTCACTCGTGCCAAGCTGGAACAGCTCACCGCGTCGCTAGTCAGCCGCTTGCGCGGCCCATTTGAAGCCGCGCTAAAAGACGCCGGCTTGAGTACTTCAGAGATCAATGAAGTGGTGCTGGTCGGCGGCGCTACCCGCATGCCAATGGTGCAGGAGCTTGTCCGCTCGTTCATCCACAAAGAGCCTCACAAAGGAGTCAACCCAGATGAGGTCGTCGCTGTTGGAGCAGCCATCCAGGCAGGCGTGTTAGGCGGAGAAGTTAAAGACGTGCTTTTGCTCGACCTAACTCCTCTCTCATTAGGCCTGGAGACCTTGGGCGGTGTGATGACTGTACTGGTAGAACGCAACACGACGATCCCAGTCAAGAAGACAGAAGTCTTTTCCACCGCTGAAGACAACCAGACCGCGGTTGATGTGCATGTCTTGCAAGGCGAGCGGCCCATGGCGGCCGATAATATGAGCCTGGGACGCTTTCGGCTGGAGGGTATCCCGCCTGCACCGCGTGGTGTTCCCCAAGTCGAGGTCACTTTCGATATCGACGCGAATGGTATTCTTAATGTGACTGCCCGCGATAAAGCAACCGGCAAAGAACAGAAAGTTACCATCACTGCATCGACAAACCTAAACAAGAGCGAGATCGAACGCATGGTGCAACAAGGACGAGAACACGAAGCTGAGGATCGCCAGCACCGCGAGCTGATTGAAGCCCGCAACACGGCTGATTCACTCGCTTACCAGACTGAGAAGGCCTTGAAAGAGTTGGGCGACAAGATGGACGGCAGAGAGCGCCAGAATATCCACAGCAAGGTTGAGGCCCTGCGCGAAGCCATGAAAGGCGAAGACGCCGCAAAAATGAAGCGCCTGAGCGACGAGCTGCAGAACGCTTTCCATGCGCTGAGCCAGCAGCTCCATGCTCAAGGGCAAGCCAGTGACGCCCGATCTGGTGAAAATGAGAACGGCCATTCTCAAGGCGGCACGCCTTCGAGTGAAGGCGAGGTCGTCGAGGGCGAATTCCGGGAAATGTAAGCCCTCCTAACTTAATAACGGCTTCAATTGTGGACGGTGCAAAGCGCCGTCCACAATCTTTAAAATAAATGTATAATCATAGGACTTCTGAAACCGAGCCAGGATTGATCAAGAATGGACAAAAAACTCTCCCCCCCAGTGCGAACTTTCATGCCCGCTGCTTTTATTTTGATGGTCATCGGCTGGGGCGGTCTTTATGCACTCTTGAATTTCACTACTCCAAACGGCGGCACTCGCTGGCTATTTTTCTTTGCCGGTGTGCTGGCATTTACCGGCACTTCATTACCGGCGATAGCCTTTCTAAACCGCCGGTTCCCCTCCACGCCCTCTCCAACACCTATCGTCATCGTGCGGCAATCGATCTGGATCGGCATCTACCTGCCTACGTTGGCCTGGCTACGAATTGGTCGTATCCTCACTCCTTCTCTGGCTTTGCTCATAGCGATCGGGCTGATCTTGATCGAATGGTTGCTCCGGTTACGGGAGCGCAGCCAGTGGAAACCCGAAGAAAGAATTCCATAACAGGGAATTCCACATGCCTGGGGCATTCTTCATTTAACCATTATCGTTTCTATTAAAATGTCCAGTTTACGCGATTTGCCATCTGTAGACCAGCTCTTGCAAACCTCGTTCGCAGAAGTGTGGATCGCGGCTTACGGACGTCCTTTAACCGTTGAGGCAATTCGCAACACCTTAGAAGATGTGCGGGCTCGCTACGTACGAGAAGCGGTTATCCCGGAGCAAGAGGTTTTGTTAGCCCGCATAGAACAGACTCTGGAGTCGTGGACTGCATCCACGCTCCGGCCAGTGATCAACGCATCCGGCGTGGTCTTACATACCAACCTGGGCCGTGCGCCGCTCAGCCTAGCAGCAGTGCAGGCTGTTTACAGTGTTGCAGTGGGTTATTCCACGCTTGAATACGATCTGGAGAAAGGAAGGCGCGGTTCCCGGTTGACGCATGCTGAAGCGCTTCTACAACGCATCACCGGCGCGCAGGCTGCATTGGTAGTCAACAATAATGCCGCGGCAGTGCTGCTGGCGCTGACAGCCCTGGCCCGCCGCCGTGCGGTGGTTATTTCCCGAACGCAACTGGTGGAGATCGGCGGTGGGTTTCGCGTCCCTGACGTGATGAAACAATCGGGGGCGCGTCTGCTGGAAGTCGGAACCACCAATCGCGTGCACCTATCGGATTACGAAGCTGCTCTGAAGGAATCCCCGGCCCTTTTCCTGCACGCACACCGCTCCAACTTCCGTATCCTGGGCTTTACTAGCGAACCCGATCTGCATGAAATCGCTGTTCTGGCACATCAGGCAGATCTTCCATTCGTTGATGACATTGGATCGGGGGCTTTGTTGGACACTGCCCGTTTCGGCCTGGGACACGAACCGATGGTGCAAGAATCCCTGGCCGCCGGGGCTGATCTGGTGTGCTTCTCGGGAGACAAGCTTGTTGGAGGTCCCCAAGCAGGGATCATCGTTGGAAATGCCGACCTGGTAGCCAAGCTTAAAAAACATCCGCTGGCGCGTGCGATCCGCGCAGACAAGCTTTGCCTGTCTGCGCTGTCGGCTACCCTGTTACATTACATAAAAGATGAAGCAGAGCGTGAAATTCCTATCTGGCGCATGATCGCTACCCCAGCCGAAGCCCTGCAAGCTCGCGTACAAGCCTGGGCGGAGGCGCTGGGTCAAGGCGAAGTCATCCCTGGAGAATCCACGATTGGTGGAGGGTGCCTGCCAGATGAGGTGCAGCAGACTTTCTTATTATCATTATCCACTCAAAACCCAGAAAGGCTAATGAGGCGCCTGCGCCAGACCCAGCCGCCAATCATTGCACGATTGGAAAGCAACTGCGTCGTGCTCGACCCACGCACAGTCCTTCCAGAACAAGAGAACGATCTATTAGCTGGGTTAAAAAAGGCCTTATGAAATCCGATCTCGATTTACTCATGCAAGAGCACAATATGGATGCTTTATTGGTCGTCGGACCGGGCCAGCATAACCCAGCTATGGTTTATTTGACCGGCGGGGCACATTTGACCAGCGCCTTCTTGATAAAAAAACGGGGATCGCCTCCTGTGCTTTTCTATAATTCAATGGAACGCGATGAAGCGGCAAAGAGCGGCTTTAGAACCATAAACCTGGATACCTATCGACTGCAGAAGCCGCCAGAAAAAACGGATAACGACGGGTTGCATTTGATGGTCAGCCGTTTCCAGATGATGTTCAAAGACGCCGGCCTTTCTTCCGGGAGAGTCGCGATCTGCGGCCAGAGCGACGCGGGGATGGCTTTCGCCGTCTTTTCAGCTCTGCAAGCAGCTTCCCCTGACATGACCCTGGTCGGCGAAGCAGGCGAGGCTTTGCTCTTGCAGGCTATGGCTACTAAAGATTCGGTCGAGGTGGAGCGCATCCGCCGCGTGGGCCAAACTACGGTTGCTGTTGTCGGGCAGGTGGCAGACTTCCTGACATCGCATCGCGTTAAAGACGGAATCCTGATCAAGCACGACGGCAGTCCGCTCACCATTGGCGAGGTCAAGAATCAGATAAACCTGTGGCTGGCCGAGCGAGGCGCCGAAAACGCGCAGGGTCTCATCTTTTCTTCTGAGTACGATGCTGCTGTCCCGCACAGTACCGGCTCATCCAGCAATCTGCTACGACTGGGGAAAACCATTATCTTCGACATTTACCCGTGCGAATTGGGAGGCGGATATTTCTATGACCTCACTCGTACATGGTGCCTGGGCTATGCTCCTGATGGCGCCCTAGCCCTGTATGAAGACGTTCTGGATGTATACAACCAGGTAACCTATACCTTAAAGCCTGGGATTCCCTTCAGGACTTACCAGGAACTTGCCTGCGAGGTCTTTAAAGCCCGCGGACATGTCACAATTCAGGAGAACCCTCTGACTGAAGAGGGCTACGTGCATAACCTGGGGCACGGGGTCGGTCTGCATGTGCATGAAAAGCCCTTTTCACGCCATAATTCTCAAGCTGAAGAGCTCCTGGAACCGGGTGTAGTTTTCACCGTCGAACCGGGGCTGTACTACCCTCAGCGTAACCTGGGTGTACGCCTGGAGAATACGCTCTGGATGCGCCCCAATGGTCAAGTAGAGATCCTGGCCGAATATCCTCTCGACCTTATCCTGCCGATGAAATAGCCGCCGATATGTCCTCATCTCCCAAGCTTCCCGCCTCAGCGACTTTCCTATCCACCGACTCTACCGCGTCGCTGCCCGCTGCCCGCATCCTGGGCATCGAAACATCGTGTGACGAGACAGCTGCGGCAGTCGTAGAAAACGGACGGATCATATTCTCCAGCACGGTCGCTTCCCAGATCGACCTGCACGCCCCATTTGGCGGAGTGTTCCCCGAGGTTGCTTCACGGCAGCACATCCGCACGATCTATCCCATCTTAGAGACAGCTTTGCAGCAGGCCCACATGGACCTGAAAGACCTGGATGCAATTGCAGTGACGCGCGGTCCTGGTCTGCCCGGAAGCCTGGTCATTGGCGTGAATATGGCTAAAGGCCTGGCACTGGGCAGCGGATTGCCACTGATCGGCGTAAATCACCTGGAAAGCCATATATACTCGGCCTGGCTGCACTGGCCGCCTGTCGAAACCAGCCCTAACGTGGAGATCGAACCAGAGCCACAATTTCCCCTGCTCGTCCTGATCGTTTCTGGCGGCCATACGGAATTGACTCTTATGGAAGGCCATCTGCAGTATCATCGACTGGGTTCTACTCTCGATGATGCAGCCGGTGAGGCATTCGACAAAGTTGCCCGCTTGATCGGCTTGAGTTATCCGGGTGGCCCTTCCATTCAAAAGGCAGCCGATGGGGGAGATCCGCGACGGTTTGCTTTCCCGCGCGCCTGGCTGGAAAATACCTGGAACTTCTCATTCAGCGGGTTAAAGACAGCTGTGCTGCGAGAGGTACATCGCTTGAAGGAGGTGAGCAACGATCTGCCTGTTGCCGATCTGGCTGCCAGCTTCCAAGAGGCTGTCGTGGAGGTCCTGGTGGGAAAAAGCCTGCGCGCGGCTGAGGCTTTCGGGGCTAAGGAAATCCTGGTCGCCGGGGGTGTATCCGCCAACCGCGCTCTACGCGCCGCCTTCCAAACTCAGGCAGCCTGTCCGGTGAATATCCCGCCTCTTTCCTTATGCACAGACAACGCAGCGATGGTAGCTGCCGCCGGTTATTACCGGTTTGCACGCCAGCAGCGTGATTCATTGGACATGGACGTGCTGCCAAACTGGCCATTGTCAGAAGTTTAAACCCTCTCCGTCTTGTGCACGTGCCCCATTTCTTCCATTACCAGTACCAGCTTCTCTGCCAGTTTTACCCGGTCAAAATCTTCTTCAATACAGCGGCGTCCATTCAGCCCCATGATGCGCCCTTTTTTATGGTCGTCCGCCAGGCTTTGAATCGCCTGGGCAAGGGCGGGTGCGTCTCCGGGCGGCACAAAGACCCCCGCCTCGGCCCCCTCAACCACTTCACGTATCACCCCATCGATAGCCAAAATTACCGGTTTGCCGGCTGCCATATAATCAAACACTTTATTCGGATAGACCGTCGCATAGAGAGGAATAGGCTTGAGGATCGCGATGCAAGTATCCGCCGCGGCGAGGGCCTCGCCCATTCGCGACTTAGGGACAGGAGGCAGGAAGTGGACATTGCTAAGCTTCATTTCCGCCGCCTGGACCATCAAAGTTGGCTTGTCTTTGCCATCGCCTAAGAGAACGATTGCAATCTGTGGATTCTCCATCAAGAGACGTGCGGCTTCTAAAACAACTCCCAGGTCATTGGACATGCCATGCGCTCCAGCATAAAGAGCAATATATTTGTCTTCTAGGCCGTTTTCACTGCGGAAAGCGCTGCCATTAGTATTAGCATCAAACATGCGCGGGTCTGTCCCATTCGCCACCAGCTCCACCCGCCGCGCGCCGCGCGCTGTTACATGAGAAATGAAACCAGGAGAATTGACTACCACCCGGTCTGCATGACGATAAAGGAAGCTCTCCAACCATCCCGAGAGACGGATCAACAAGGGTTGGCGTAAAACACCCACCTGGATGGCGAAAGCCGGCCACAAATCGCGCACTTCTAACATGAATGGAACGCGTTTCATACGCGAAAGCGCCCACGCCGTCGCTGCCTGGAAAATAGGCGGCGAAGTTCCCCATACCAGATCTACATCGCGTACCCGCAGCCCAGTCACAAACGACGAAGCCATGAAACTCAAAAAGCTGAGAACCCTATGCAAGAAACTGCGATGCAGCGCCGCGTAGGTAACCGCGCGCAGGATGGTCACCCGCTTACTCGGCCCAATTTGTTCCGGCTTTGCAGAAGTCTGCGAAGCCGTACCAGTCAAGTAATTTACCGGGCTGGCGATGACCGTCACCCGGTGGCCGCGTTCTGCCAGAAAGAGGGCCAGCTCGTAGTGGCGAGTGCCACCTGCCTCATCTAAAGAGACAAAAGCCTGGTGAATGAGCAAGATGTGCATGGGGGAAAAACCTATTTTCGCAGGGTTTCGTGGAATCGCTGGACTTCTTCAGGCCAGCTATTTTTCACTGCCTGGCCAATCAGCGCGACAATACTTTGGGGATAAACGATCATTTGAGGCAGGTCTACAATCGGAACCCAGACAGGCTTATAGCTTCCAGTTTCCGAGTCGGATGTGTTGGCCATTTCTTCTCCAGCGCCTGTACCAAACTGGCCTCCGACCCTCTCAACCAAGAAAAAATACTGCGGTTTTTCGCTATAGAGCACCTCTGCAACCAGTTTCTTGATCTTTACCACTAAGCCCAACTCTTCTTCTACTTCGCGAACTACCGCTTCGGTAGGCCATTCCCCGTCTTCCACTCCTCCGCCTGGAAAGACATGATAGACCTTACCAGCCCGGTGGCGCTCGATTAACGCCACCTTACCCTCCTCAATCAAAACAGCGACCGCCCTATTCTTCGTTCTTTTCACCCGCTTGTGAGGCATCCGGTAAAATTTCCTATCCCATCAAAAAAATGACCATTCGCTCTCCAGTGAAAGCGGCAAACTTCCACTTGCTGACAGCCGCATCGAAAGCGCAGGGATTTTATCACCATACGTAGGAGAACTCCAGCCCAAACTGGGAGGTACTGTGCCATCGCCGTAAACCAGCTCGCCCGCACGTGCAATTTGCAGGCGGGGGAAGCCCTTCGCCGGCAAGCTGGTATCCTGGCCAGGAACCGTTAGCTTTAACCTCACCCAACCTTGAGGCGATTGCAGCCGGATAACGGCATGCCAACCGCCCTTTGTGGAGGAAAGTTCAACAGGAGCGTTTTCTATCTCCCAAGGCCAATCTGGCGAGAGCCAATGAAGACATACCGTAAAATGCTTATTGGAAAGGGCATGCCAAGGCCCTGCCGGCTGCAAGACATCTTCCACCAGCCAACTTCCTCCGGCTTGGATTGTGACAGCCCGCCGATGGAACGCTCCCAGGCGTTTATAGCCATCATGCTGCGCCACCAGCCGCTCCGAGGTCCCATCTGTAGCATGTTCGTGAGACAGCACTCGCGCCTGCGCCCAGTCCAGGTATAGGAAACTTCCGGCGCGGGTCATCTGGTCCCGCTCATTGACGGTGAGGGTGTTATGAACCGCCGCTCCTACCAGAGGATTATCCCAAGGCGGTTGTGCATTATAGAGGTATGTCCCTGCATCTTGCGCTACGTTCATCCCACGCCACCACAAGTCCAGGTGAAGCTGGTCGGCATGGCCCGGTCGGCCTGTGAATCGCGCCGCTCGGAGATAAGCCCAAGAATCATGACCTGCAAGGCGCAAGATATGAGGGGCATTTTGAAGTGGGTGCTTAGACGGGGGAGGAAGAGGAGTACTTCCTTTCATTCCCTTCACAAGCTTCCCATTCCTCCTCAACCACAAACTCATTTCATCACAGGCGTTTCCGGCAAACGGCCGCTCATCTAAAAAGGCTGTAGCAGCGGCTTGCAGCACTGGACGATAATCATAGAATGGGCAAGCCGACAGCGGCAGAATATACGCGCCATCATTTGGACCCAGGTTAGGCGCGCGCCCGCTCTCAGGATCCAACAAAGCCAGCAGCCATCGCGTCGCTGCTGCCAGGCGCTCCTGGCTGGCTAAAGGAAAGGAGTCCCGGCTTATCGTAACCATCCACAAAGCCAACTGCAACATCAGACGATGGTAATTGGTGCTGTGCTGCATGTAAGTCCCATCCAGTGCAATTTGGGACTGCAACCCCTGGTGGAACCAGCGCCAGCCCAAGGAGGTCCAGCGTTGAGCCGAAGGATGAGCAGGTAGAGCCAGGCCGGCTGTAAATAATCCCGCCGCTTCGGAGAGCAAATGATTATTATTCTGGGCACGGGCATAGACCAGGGTAGGCGGAATACGCCCGGCATGAGCAGCAATCGCCTTTGACAGCCGATCCTTCCTTTCGAGAGTACATCCCGGCGATCCCGCCATAACTTGCAAGGCGAAGGTTAAAGCGATCAAACGTAAGGCCACCTCCTGGGCTGAGGTCCAATTCGGTCCCATATAAGGTGGATTGGCCTCCAGGAATGCCTCTGTGTAGGCCCAGAATGCTGATGCATAGCGCTCATCCCCAGCCAACGTGTAAGCCCGACCCAAGGTAAATGCCCACCCAAACCTCGCCGGCTCCCAAATGAACTTTACATCTCTCCCGTCGGTTTCCCTTCTCCCATGCTCATACTCTGTCCAATGCAGCAAGGGTCCTGGCGGGACTAACTCCAGAGACACTGGCGGACCGCCAAAGAGACGAACCGCGCCAGACACAATTTCATCCGCTTCAGCGACCAATTGGTCCCGCCCTCGTGAGTCAAGGGAGCTTGCCAGATTATCCCGTCCGGGCATGCTGATGACGGGGTGGAACTCAAACGAGGCCGCGCTGAAACCAGTCCAGTGCTTATCATCTGGCGTTAGCCGGCGATAATGTCCGGTGAGCAAACCAATCTTGTACAACCCATAAAGACCCCCCTGGCGGGAGCCAAGTTCGCGCAGCGCTTTTAGAGCTAAAAGCAAGCTAGCCATGTTATCCCCATTTTACATCTCATACCACTTTGCGTTAAGACGTGATATATTTAAGGGTGGGTGTGGAATAAGTAAAGATAATCAATGAGGTTAAAAAATGAAAAAAATGCTGCTGCTCGTTTCAATTCTTTCTATAATTCTGATTGGGGGCAAGACAACCGACTTCTCTACAATCACTATTGTCAACAAATCGGAGATGCCGATTGCCATCCAGCTTCAAAGCGCATCCACAGTATGCGCCAATTCGAGTGATATCTTACGGGGACAGTTTTATTATCTGCCCGTACCGAATGGAGACCGGGATGACCCATCCGTAAAGACCTATTCGGTTCTAAAAGATACTTACGCCATGCAACTTTATTATATAGAGACCTGGGACCCCGTCTATGGATTTAAATGCCAACAACCCGCTCCCAATAAACTCAGTTCCCAACGCGATATCCGGTTAACGGTGCTTCCATGTAAATACCTGCCTCTGCACCCGGGCGAACCGACCATATGGAAATTCCTGCCACGTCCTATCGCGGCAGCTCGCGGAAAATATTTTCACCTCAGGTTCATTTACTGATATTCAAGCTTCGATTTGATTACGAAACCTTCGACCTGGAGCGAGAAATCTGCTCCAGGTCATTTCATTTAATAGTTAGAGATCTATTGCTCCGCAGCGCCTCTACGGCAGCGAAAGTCGCCCGCATGACCCCGAAAATATGCTCATAGGGTATAGGAGGCGGCCCGTCAGCCAGGATTGCGGCCACGAAGGCTTGCCACTCCAACCGGTGACCCTTGTCTTGCCGCAAGCGCGAGCGGTAAGCCTTCCGCGTTCCATTCTGAACAATTTCCAAAGACCGGTAATCATCTAGCACCGCTACGCGACCGCCGCTGAAGACCTCCACGCGTTCCTTGGGGAAAGCCTTATCGCCGTTGGCCAAGTAGCTGACAGTGCCCAGCGAGCCATCTGGAAAACTGAACGTCATAATGACATTGTCTTCGCGGTAACGGCCTGCATCTGGTAAAGCCTGGGCAGTCACTGCGCTGGGTGGGGCCCCGACCAGGAAAGTGAGGAAATCAATGAAATGGCAAGCTTCACCGACGATCCTCCCCCCACCTTGCTGGAGGTCGTGGGTCCAGTGATTGAGCGGAATATAGCCAGCATTGGCGCGGTAATGAGCTGCCAGCGGTTCTTTACGCCCATCGATGAAATCCTTCATCTGCCGAGCCAGAGGGGCAAAACGGCGGTTAAAGCCGACGGTAAGCAAAGGAGAAGTCGCTGGAGATAAGGGCCGGAATAAGGATTGAGCGATTTTTTCAAGCTCTTCGACACTGAGCGCTAAAGGCTTCTCACAGAAAACATGCTTACCTGCGGCAAGGGCTGCCAACACTTGCCGAGCGTGCAAGTTGTGGCGAGTCAGAATAGCCACCGTGTTAATCTGCGGGTCGTTGATAATCTGCGCTTCGTCGCTGCTCGCCCAACGAAAGCCGAATTTGCTCGCTGCATGCTGCGCGCTTGCCCCTGAAGCAGATGCAATCCCTACCAGTTGCAAGCCACTCATTTTGCGCATGGCAGGCAACATGACCGCAGTGGCGAAGTTACCCGCGCCAAGAACGCCCAGCCGGGCTTCGTCCGCAACAACCCGGGGTTGACCAGTATCCTGAGATCGGAGGGGTGTAGAAAATGGGACGACTTTTTGCTCGATTTCCTTATCTCTGGGATCTCCTTGGTCGACCGATTCTGGGTAGGTGAGCAAAACCCCTAAAAAGGGCTCTCCTTTTTTACCGGTAATCAGCTCGTAAGCCAGTGGAGCTTGCCCAATTGGAAATCGGTGGGTGATCAAGGGCTTAACATCCAACCGGCGGCTGGCCAGCAGGTCGACCATAGCTTCCAGATTGCGCCCTTCCGTCCAACGCACGTAACCTATAGGATAATCATGCCCGCCTTCTTCGTACGATGGGTCATAGCGTCCAGGACCGTAGGAACGGGAATTCAAAAAAGTCAGCTCTTTCTCATAGTAAATCTTGCGAGGGATCTGCAGGCCGACCGCACCGATGGCGATCACTCTTGCCCGGTCACGGGCTAATACACCGGCCAGTTCAACCGGATCGGCGGAAGGGGTATCGGCGCAGATTAAAACCGCGTCGCAACCCCGGCCATGTGAAAAGCTGGCTGCAGCTTCTGCGGCTTGCTCGCGAAGCACGGCCTGGGCACCCAGCCGACAAGCCAGGTCTACCCGTCCTGCATCCAGGTCAACGCCAAGCACCTGGCAACCTGCCGCCTGGGCGATTTCGACCGCCAGAAGACCCAGCAGACCCAGGCCGACCACCGCCACACGCTCACCTAACTGGGCTTCCGCCAGGCGGAAGCCGTGCAGCGCGATGGCTCCCAAAGTGGCAAAAGCCGCCGATTCAAAATCCACCTCGTCTGGTAAGGGCACCAACAAATTACGCGGAACGGTGACGTATTCGGCATGTACAGCATACCCGCCTCCGGCGCAAGCCACGCGCTGGCCTACCTTAAAGCCTTCCAGACCTTCACCCAGGGCTGTGATGACTCCCGCGGAAGAATAACCAAGCGGCATAGGCTGGTCCAGCCGGTTGAAGGCTGCTTCGACCGTGGTCAGCAAGCCTTCGCGACGGGCTTTATCGAGCATCTGGCTTACCAGATCGGGGCGCGAGCGCGCTTTGCCAAGCAAAGACTTTTCGGCGAACTCCACCAACATGCGCTCTGTACCAGCAGAAACCACTGAAGCGGTGGTGCGGAGAAGGGCTTCACCTGCCTGGGGAGTCGGGATAGGGACTTCGGCGACAATGGTTTCGCCGCTACGTAGATTTTGAAGAAGTTGCTTCATAGTTGGATTATAGCGCGAAAAATGGCGGTCATGATAGAGTGGTCTACCGCAGCGGCTGCTTTACATTTTAAATCAAGCGCGCCAGAAGCCTCGCCGCACAGGACGGACGTCTTCCGCAGTAATAAATGCAGAATCGTCTATTCCATTTACAAGTTTGCGAACCCGGTCGACGTTCTTTCGTAATACGCTGCAATTGAGCAATGTCACCATGCCATCCTTGCCACGGGCAGGGATTTCAGTGAGCCCGTAGCCCTCTGCGCGCAACCTCTCAGCAATCGCAGCGCCGCGGCTTGGACTAATGATACTGAGTTGGATGTGCCCAATCGCCAGCCGTTCTTCGATCCACATGCCAACGACATTGCCAGTCGCAAAACCAGCCGCATAACCCAAAATATTGAGTGGGTTATTTACATTTGCAAGCACCGAGCTAATCGCAATGACAAAGATCAAGGCCTGAAAGAATCCGAGCACCCAGGCGATCCCTTTTCGCCCGCGCATGACGACCAACACCCGTAAGGTGTCCAGACTCATGTCACCGACGCGCAGGAAGAAAATCAGCAGAGCGGTCGCCCAGGCTGGTATCACCACTAAATTTAAAATGTTCATTTACTCGGTATTCCTTTGGGCTGGGTTCCCGACTGCATTGCTGGTAGGTACAGGCGCTCAATGTATTCTTTAACCATCCGGGCAGTGCTAAACTGCGGCCCAATGGTACGGATCGATTCTTTTACGCGGGCAATCCACTCCCCGGGCAAACCGTCCGAGGAGCGTAGCTGGTAGAAAAGCGGCACAATCTCGTTTTCCAATAGATCGTACAGACTTGCAGCATCAGCCTGGTCTTGCATTTCGGGGTTGTCGTAATCGGTATCTTTGCCAATTGCCCAGCCATTCTGCCCGTTATATCCCTCCCGCCACCAGCCATCCAGCACGGAAAAGTTGAGCACCCCATTCAAGCCGGCTTTTTCTCCAGAAGTGCCAGAAGCCTCGTTCGGGCGCATGGGAGTATTCAGCCAAATATCCACTCCCTGCACCAGGTAGCGGGCCAGGTTCATGTCGTACTCCTCCAGAAAAACCAGGCGTCCGGCGCTCGCCGAGTTCTTGACAGCCCGATATACTTCTTGGATGAGCATTTTCCCACCCTCATGATCCGGGTGGGACTTCCCTGCAAAGATAATCTGCACGGGCATCTCGCGATCATTAATGATCTTCAACAACCGGTTCATATCCCGCAACATCAGGTTCGCCCGTTTGTAGGGGGCGAAGCGTCGGGCAAAACCAATCGTCAGGACATAGGGATCCAGAAGCACGCCAGAGGCCACAACCTGGACCGGGTGCCAACCACCATTCATCCATCGCTGGCGTGTACGCTCGCGAACGTAAGCCACGAGTTTGCGCTTGAGGTGCCGCCTGACTGCCCATAGCTCTTCGTCCGGGATATTGTTCACCAATTCCCAGACGTCAGGATTATCTGCTTCTTCCAGCCAGTTGAGACCCAAATAACGATCGTATAGGTTGTGCAATCGCCGCGCCAGCCAGGTACTGGTATGTACGCCGTTGGTAATATGGATGATAGGTACTTCGTCCACAGGCTGGTCGGGCCAGAGATAATGCCACATAATGCGCGCGACCTTACCGTGCAGCTCTGAGACAGCGTTTCGACCTTCTGAAAGGTGCAAGGCTAGAGCCGGCATGCTGAAAGTCTCGCCCCAGTTAACGGCATGGCGCGCCATGTCGATAAATTGGTCCCGGTCGAGCTTCAATTGGGGCCAAAGATTGGAGAAATATTTATCTACCAACCACATCGGGAATTCGTCATTACCGGCTGCCACCGGAGTGTGTGTGGTAAATACATTGCTGGCTCGCACTTGTGCGACTGCATCTTCAAAGGTAGAGCCGGCCGTCACCAATTCCCGAATCCGTTCTAAACCCAAGAAAGCAGAATGGCCTTCGTTCATATGCCATACGTTAGGCTGGTATCCCAGCTTACGCAAGGCACGTACTCCGCCGATCCCTAGCAAGATCTCATGCGAAATGCGCAGTTCCATGTCGCTGCTATACAGGCGGGCGGTCAGACGCCGGTCGGCTGGCGCATTTTTATCCATATTCGCGTCCAATAAATAGAGCGGGACTCGCCCTACGTGTATTTCCCACAGGCGCGCATAGACATCGCGCCCAGGCAGCTCAACGCAGATCATCATGGGCTGCCCATCTGGCTCTAATACCGGCATCACGGGTAGCTCATCGAACTGCTGGACGCTGTATTGAGCTTCTTGCCAGCCATCTTCGGTAATGCGTTGGGTAAAATAACCTTCTGTGTAGAAAAAACCGATGGCGACGAAAGGCATTCCCAGATCGCTGGCTTCTTTAGCATGGTCGCCCGATAACACTCCCAGGCCGCCCGCGTAGATCGGCAAGGTCTCGTGCAACCCAAATTCCATCGAGAAATAAGCAACAAGGCGGTTTCCCAGGTCTGGATAGGTGCGGTTGAACCAGGTCTCTTTAGCTTGCATGTATTGGTCGAAAGACCTGAATGTACGGTCGTAGAGATCCAGGTAATAGCGGTTATTTGTGGCGGCATTCAATCTAGAACGCTCGACCCGGTGCAAAAAGCGAACCGGATTATGGTTAATTTGCTCCCATAAGTCGTGATCGATGCGTGAGAACAGGCGTTGAGATTCTGGATTCCAGGTCCACCACAAATTGTATGCCAGCTCGCCCAACCGGTTAATACGGCGCGGTAAGCTGAAATGATTGGGGACTGGTGCACGAAAATTAACCATACGGTTTGATCATATTCCTTGTCATAATAAATAATATCAGCGGCATACTGTGCCTTACGATAGATATCACAGGTCGCGCGGTTTTGAATCTTACCACATGCGCTGGCTTGTTGGCCGAATGAAATCCTCCCGTTTAGCCCAAAATCGGCTTGCAGCATCTTTCAACCGGGTATAGAATAAGTTATCTTCTGGTAGCGACGAGCAGGAATTTACCCACCCCCACAGAGCCGTTTGAAAAGAAAAAATGAGCGAAACCATCCAACTGTTCATCACCTGCATTCTGGATACACTGTATCCAGAAATAGGCGAAGCCGTCGTGCGCGTATTACAACGCGCAGACGTAAAAGTGGAATTTCCTTCTACACAGACTTGCTGTGGACAGCCAGCTTTCAATGCCGGAATGCGCGTCCAGGCTCGACTTTCCGCCATACACAATATCCAGGTATTCGAAAAAACCCGAGGACCAATTGTTGTTCCATCCGGATCTTGCACCAGCATGATCCGCCATGGGTATTTAGAGCTATTCTCCGACGACCCGCAATGGCAGCCGCGCGCCCGCTCGCTGGCTGAACGCACTTATGAGCTGACCGAATTCCTGGTGGACTACCTGGGTGTGACCGACTTGGGCGCCCGTTTCCCCGGCAAGCTTACCTACCATTCTTCCTGCCACTTGTTGCGCGAGCTGGGAATCGACCGGCAGCCACGCACTCTGCTGGCAGCCGTACGCGAGGCTGAATTTGTAGAGCTGCCCCAGACAGAAGAATGTTGTGGATTTGGCGGTGCGTTTTCGGTAGAACATCCAGAAATATCCACCGCGATGCTGGAGCGTAAAATCGCTAACATCGAGGCGAGCGAGGCGCCACTGGTCGTGTCTTGCGACGCCGGTTGCCTGACAAATATCAACGGCGGACTTCACCGCCAGGGGAAATCTCAGCGCGTCGCTTATATTGCAGAAATCTTGGACAGACACTAACC
>Ga0209048_10001746_pt1 | contig 21989 bp, 23 predicted proteins | sample FrelakmetCRP12CR_FD_187146 | JGI IMG/M metagenome (GOLD analysis project Ga0209048, IMG submission 187146) | Freshwater lake sediment microbial communities from the University of Notre Dame, USA, for methane emissions studies - CRP12 CR (SPAdes)... | ecosystem: Environmental > Aquatic >... | reverse complement strand
GGCCAAGCTGACGCCAGGCGAGGCGGAAGCGCTCGAGCGCGCGCAGCTGCTCCTTCCAGTGCGCCGCCGCGTCTTCGGTGCCTTCCGTTGTCGCTTGCGCGGGCACCGCGTCGAGCACGTCCAGCAGCGCCTCGCGCGCCGAGAGGTTCTCCTCGCGCGTCGCCTTCAGCGCCGCTTGCTGCGCGGCGACGGGTTGATGCGCGGTCTGCAGCGCCGCGTCGAAGCGTTGCCACAGGGGCTGGCTGGCCGGTGCGCCGAGGCGGTCGAGCTCCTTCCAGCGCGTGTGCAATGCGTGGATGGCTTCGCCGTGTGCCCTGAGTGCAAGCCGCGGGGCATCCGGAGCCGCGGGGTCTGCAGCCGCCAATGTCTGCCGGGCGAGTTCCTCCGCCTCGGCGACCAGACCTTCGCGGGCGAGACTGCCGCCCCAGTTCTGCCACCCCTTGAGCCGCGCGCGTTCGGCCAGCAGGGCCTGGTGGCGGGCGCGGCGAGCTTCGCCCGGCATGGTGCCGTCCCACGCCTGCAGCGCGCCATCGAGCGCGTGAAGATGCTGTTGCATCGCGCCGAGCTGGCCGTCGGCAAGCGCGGCTTCGGCCAGCTGCAGCAGGCCGTCGAGACGCAGCAATTGTTCCCTGTCGGGTGCCCTGGCCGAGCGACGGGTTGGTGCCGGCGCTGGCGCAAGTCCAGACGGTCGCGAGGGCTCATGGTCGCGCTGCCATTGCGCGAAGCGCTCGTCGAGCGCTCGCGCCAGTTCGGCATCGCTCAGCGGCGGCAGCGCGCGCCAGCGCGGTGCCGCAGCGAGCTCGGGTCTCGGCTCGGCAACGACAGCGGGCAACGGGTCAACCTGCGGCGATGGCGCAGCGTCGGGCGCCTCTTCGGATTGCGCTGGCGTCGCCGCAACGGCTGCGGGCTGAGGAGCGCTTGCGCCGCCGGCACGGTCCAGAGCGGCGATCCAGTCGAGACGGGCCTGCACCAGAGCCGCAGACTGCACGGCGGCTTCCAGGGCCTGGCCAAGCGCGGCGCTGGCCGGCAGGGCGGGGCGCGCATCGAGCAGCGTCTGGGCAGAGCGGCGACGCGGGTCGACGTCGCCAGCGCCGCCCTGGGCAGCGGCCTGCAGGCAAGCGGACCGCAGCTCGGCCAGCGCGCCCGATGCCTCGGCGCACCAGCGCTTCAGGCGCTGCTGCTGTTCGCTGCGCTCGGTCACGGCGGCATTCAGGCGCTCTCGCAGGGCCGCGAACTCAGCGCACTGCGACGGTTCGAGCAGCTTGGCGTCGAGCGCCTGCCAGTCCCGGTCCAGCGCCACCAGCAGGTTGGCAGGCAGGAGCGCTTCGCCAGCTAAAGCGCCGGCTCTGCCGATCAACGCCTGCGCTGCGGCGCGCGTTTCGCGCCGCGCAACCGTTTCCGCCAGATGCTGCTTCGCCTCGCGGTGGACCTTGCGGTCATGGCTGCGGAACTCGCGCTCGGCCTGCCTGAGCGCTTCTTCGCTGCCCAGCGCTTGCACCGCGGCGAGCTTGATCTCGAGCAGCGGCGCTTGCCTCGCCACTCGAAGCAGCGCTGCGTCGTCGCCGTGCGCCGACTGCAGCTGCGTGGCCCATGCCGCTTTGGCTTCTTCAGCCTGCTTCGCCCTGGCGCCGCCTTCGGGTCGCTTGATGGAATGTTGCACGACGGGAGCGGAATTCGGCGTCTCGGCGCCGCCGCGTTTCTTGAACAGCCAGCTCAGCATGGGTCTTGGGCGGTGCGGAAATCAGGATCGGCGGCGAGTGCCGGCGCGACCCGCAGTGTAGGCCGTGCGATCCGCTGGCATTGCAGCTTGCTGCCATAGCTGCCGCCGAAAGCGGCGCCTCGCGACGCGCGGCGATACTTGCGTCGCACAGCGACGCCCGCACCCGCCCGCGTTGCCGCAGAATGGGCACTGGCGGCGTTGGCCACGAACTGCTAGCCGTCGCGCACTCCTCCAAACCTGACCACTACCTTCGATGCTTGCCTACTTGCCGGCCGCACTGCGCGGCGTCCTGACGGGCGTGACGCTCGGGCTGAACACGCTGGTGCTCACCTTGTGCATGCTGCCGCTCGCCCTGCTCAAGCTTGTCTTGCCTCTGGAAGCCGTGCGCCGCGGCTGCGACCGCGCGCTCACCGCGCTGGCGTCGGCCTGGGTCGCGATCAACAACGCCTGGATTGGCGCGGTCAACCCCGCGCACTGGGATGTGAAAGGCGTCGAGGGACTGCATCCGCGAGGCTGGTACCTGGTGTCGAGCAACCACCAGAGCGCGGTCGACATCCTGGTGCTGCAGCGCGTCTTCCTCGGCCACATTCCGTTCCTGAAGTTCTTCCTCAAGCAGGAACTGATCTGGGTGCCGGTGATCGGGCTGGCCTGGTGGGCGCTGGACTTTCCGTTCATGAAGCGCGGCAAGGGCCGCGGCGCGCGGCAGAACGACCTGCGGACGACGCGCGAGGCGTGTGAGAAGTTCAAGCGCATCCCGACCTCGGTCATCAACTTCGTCGAAGGCACGCGCATCACGCCGGCCAAGCACGCGCGGCAGGCGAGCCCGTACCGCCATCTGCTCAAGCCCAAGATCGGTGGCCTGGGCATCGCGCTGGCGACGATGGGCGAGCAGTTCGAAGCCCTGCTCGACGTGACCATCGTCTACCCGCACGGCGCGCCGCGGTTCTGGGACCTGCTGAGTGGACGCGTCGACGCCGTGACGGTGCGCGTGCAGCGGCGCGAAATTCCGCCCGGGGTGCTGGGCAGCGACCCGATGGGCGACAAGGCCTACCGCCAGCGCATCAGCGCGTGGGTCGAGCTGCAGTGGATCGAGAAGGACCGCCTGATCGACGAACTACTGCGAGGCGCGCAGGGCGAGCCTGCGCCGGTGCCACCGCCGTCGCCAGCGGAGTAGGTGCCAGCCCGGGGCTAAACTGCACACTACTGCCTCAAGCCAAGAATCGGCGTGCCGCCACCCGTGTTTGAAGTCGCATCGCAGATCGTCGGCGAGCAAGGCGGCGACTACGGTCTCGGCGAAATTGCGACGGACCAGCGCGTCGAGCACTTCCTTCTCGTCGCCGACACCGCGCTCGCCCTCGCAGGGCTGCTTGAGCGCGCGGCGGCGGAATGCGACACCGCGCACTGAACACTCCCTTCATGCCAACAACCTTCGGAGCAAGCTCATGATGCAACTGAAAGACCCCACGCTGCAGCGCCAGCAGTGCTATCTGAACGGCCAGTGGTGCGACGCCGACGGCGGCGAGACCTGCGACGTCACCAACCCCGCAACGGGCGAGAAGATCGGCACCGTGCCGAAGATGGGCGCGGCCGAAACGCGGCGCGCGATCGCTGCGGCCGACGCCGCTTGGCCGGCCTGGCGTGCCAAGACCGGCAAGGAGCGCAGCGCCGTGCTGCGCAGGTGGAATGACCTGATGCTCGCCAACGCCGACGACCTGGCGCTGATCATGACCCGCGAGCAGGGCAAGCCGCTGCCCGAGGCCAAGGGCGAGATCGTCTACGCCGCGTCGTTCATCGAATGGTTCGCCGAAGAGGCCAAACGCATCAACGGCGACACGATGTCCTCGCCATGGGCCGACCGCCGCATCGTCGTCATCAAGCAGCCGATCGGTGTCTGCGCCGCGATCACGCCGTGGAACTTCCCCGCCGCGATGATTACGCGCAAGGTCGGTCCGGCGCTGGCCGCGGGTTGCCCGATGGTGCTCAAGCCCGCGCTCGCCACGCCGTACTCGGCATTGGCGCTCGCGGTGCTGGCTGAGCGCGCCGGCGTTCCCGCGGGCATCTTCAGCGTGCTCACTGGATCGTCGGGCGCGATCGGCGGCGAGATGACCTCCAACCCGACGGTGCGCAAACTCACGTTCACCGGCTCGACCGACGTCGGCAGCCTGCTGATGCAGCAGTGCGCGAAGACGATCAAGAAGCTCTCGCTCGAACTCGGTGGCAACGCGCCGTTCATCGTCTTCGACGACGCCGACCTCGACGCCGCGGTCGAAGGCGCGATCGTCTCCAAGTACCGCAACGCGGGCCAGACCTGCGTCTGCGCGAATCGCCTGTACGTGCAGGACGGCGTCTACGAGGCGTTCGCGAACAAGCTCGTCGCCGCGGTCGAGAAGCTCAAGGTCGGCAACGGTGTCGAGCCCGGCGTGGTGCAAGGCCCGCTGATCGACGCCGCCGCCGTCGCGAAGGTCGAGCAGCACATCGCCGACGCGCTCGCCAAGGGCGGGCGGTTGCTCACGGGCGGCAAGCGCCACGCGCTCGGGGGCAGCTTTTTCCAGCCGACAGTGATCGCCGATGCGACGCCCGAGATGATGGTCGCGCGCGAGGAGACCTTCGGTCCGCTGGCGCCGCTGTTCCGATTCAAGACCGACGCCGAAGCGATCGCGCTGGCCAATGACACCGAGTTCGGCCTCGCGAGCTACTTCTACTCGCGCGATATCGGCCGCATCTGGCGCGTCGCCGAGGGGCTCGAGAGCGGGATGGTCGGCATCAACACCGGTCTGATCTCGAACGAGATCGCACCCTTCGGCGGCGTCAAGCAGTCCGGCCTCGGCCGCGAAGGCTCAAAGTACGGGATGGACGACTACCTGGTCATCAAATACCTGTGCATGGGCGGGCTGGACAAGTAGGTCTGCGTATCACCTGGTGGGCAGCGGGCGCCACGTCAACGTACTCCTTGCGTAGGAAGCGCTATGTAATGAGAGTGATCCGCGAGGACCTTGAACCGCTCTGCGGGAAGCCGGGTTCAACGTCCGCAGCGATGCAGCTCGCAAGCTGCTAGGCGCCAAGTAGTGCTGCCGACGGGTGCCGCCATGAGAACGCAGATCGACGAAGCCAGATGCGAGCCGCTGCGAGGCGGGGCCGGCCTCGACAGGGACGGGCAGTGAGCATGGACGTCACGGTTCGCGGCTGGTCGGCCTGGGCGCCGGGCCTGGCGACGCCGCTCGCATGGATGGCATGGGTGCAGCGGCCCGCTACGCCCGAAGGCACCGGCCAGCCCGAGCTCGGCGCGATGGCGCCGATGATGCGCCGGCGCATGACTCGCATCGGTCGCATGGCGCTGCAGGCGGCGTGGGAGTGCCAGCGCGACGACGTCGGCATGCCGCTGGTCTTCGCCTCGCGCTACGGCGACGTGGGGCGCTCGCTCGCTTTGCTGGACGAACTGGCGCGCGATACCACGGTGTCGCCGACCGGATTCAGCCTGTCGGTCCACAACGCGATCGCCGCGATGTACTCGATCGCACGGCGCGACCGCAGCAACGCGGTCTGCGTCGCCGCGGGCGGTGCCACAGCCGCGGCGGGTGTCGTGGAGGCTGCAAGCTTGCTGGCCGACGGTGCTCCCGAGGTGCTGCTGGTCTGTTACGACGAAGCGCTGCCAACCGACTATGCCGAGTTTCGCGACGAACCCCCGTGCGCCTGGGCCTGGGCCTGGCGCGTTGCCCGGCCGGGGCCGGGGGATCGCCGCTTGAGCCTTCGGGCCGGCGCGATCGACTCCCACGAAGAGATGCCTGCGACATTGCCAGCCTCTCTCGAGGTGATGCGATTCTTCCTCGCCGGCAAGGGCCCGCTCGTGCAGCATGTCGACGGGCGGCGGTGGGAGTGGCGCCATGCTTGAGCGGCTCGATCGCTACTGGCGCGTCTGCGCCACCGGGCTGTGCTTCTCGGGCTTCGGCATCGGCGGGCTGTGCCTGAGGCTGATCGCATTTCCGCTGCTGCGCGTCACGGTGTGGTCGCCCGCGCAGCGCAGTGCGCTGGCCAAGTCATTGGTCCACATCGCGCTGCGCGCGTTCGTCGGGATGATGTCTGGGCTCGGCGTGCTCAGCTACGAAGTCCGCGGGGCGGAGAAGTTGCGGCGGCGCGGGCTGCTGCTGCTCGCGAACCACCCTTCGCTGATCGACGTCGTGTTCCTGATCGCGCTCGTGCAGCGGCCAGACTGTGTCGTCAAGGCTGCGCTGCTGCGCAACCCGTTCACGCGCGGGCCGGTGCGCATGGCGGGCTTCATTTGCAACGACTTGGGCGCCGGCCTCGTGGATGACGCCATCGCATCGCTGCGCGCAGGCAACAACCTCATCATCTTTCCCGAGGGCACGCGCACCCCGCCGTCGGGCGCGGTGCGGCTGCAGCGCGGGGCCGCCAACATTGCGGTGCGCGGCGGGCGTGACATCACGCCGGTGGTGATCCGATGCCACCCGCCGACGCTGGCCAAGGGCGACAAGTGGTATCAGGTACCCTACCTGCGCGCGCGCTTCGATATCGCTGTCGGCGACGACATCGCCATCGCCCCGTTCGTGCGCGATCCCGGCGGCGAAGCCCTCGCCGCGCGACGATTGACCGACTACCTCGCCGACCACTTTGCCCAGGAGCTTGCCCGTGCCGACGCTTGAACTCGAGATCAAGGAGCTCATCATCTCTTCGCTCGCGCTCGAAGACATCGCGCCCGAAGACATCGATGCCGCCGCGCCGCTGTTCGTCGAAGGCCTGGGGCTCGATTCGATCGACGCGCTGGAGCTCGGCATGGCGCTGCAGAAGCGCTACGGCGTCGCGATGAGCGCCGACGCTGAAGCGACGCGCAGGCATTTCGCGAGTGTCAACGCGCTGGTGGCGTTTGTCTCGGGCCAGCGCGTTCGCTAAGCTGCGCCGAATCGCCCTTGCCTCCGAGCCGACGCCATGACCAAAGACGACATCTACGCCAGGACGGCCCTGATCCTGCGTGAAACCTTCGACATCGATCCGGCGAGCATACGGCCCGAGTCGAGGCTGTACGACGATCTCGACATCGACAGCATCGACGCGGTGGATCTGATCGTGCGGCTGCGCCCGCTGGTCGGCAGCCGCCTGCAACCCGAGGCCTTCAAGAGCGTGCGCACGGTGCAGGACGTGGTCGACGCGCTGCACCGCCTGATCAGCGAAGCGCCGGCGGGCTGAGATGCCGGCCGCCAAGTCGCTCTGTTCCGGCCGAGGTGACCGCGTTATGCGCCAGGTCGTTCTCGTCGGGCTGACCGTGCTCTATCCCGCGGTCGTCTACCTCGGGCTCGGCCAGTTCGAGCCGCGCTGGTTGGCGTTCTTGCTGCTCGCGCTGGTGCTCGTGCGCCTGGGTGCGTCGCGCCAGCCGCTGTGGTGGGTCGCTGCCTTGCTCGCCGCGTTGCTTGCGCTGTCCACCTTCGTCGCCAATGCGGCGCTGCCGCTCAAGCTCTACCCGGTGGTCGTCAACGCAGTGATGCTGGCGCTGTTCGGCGCCAGCCTGGTGCATCCGCCGAGTGCGGTCGAGCGCCTGGCGCGGCTGACCCGACCCCATCTTCCGCCGGCAGGGGTCGCCTACACGCGCAAGGTCACGTGGGTCTGGTGCGGCTTCTTCGTCTGCAACGGTGCGATCGCTGCCACCACCGCGCTGTGGAGCAGCGACGCGCAGTGGGCGATCTACAACGGCCTCGTCGCCTATGTCCTGATGGGGGCGCTGTTCAGCGTCGAATGGATCGTGCGCCAGCACGTGATGGCGGGGACGGCGAATGTCTGACTGGCTGGCGCTGACCGAAGTCGCTTCGCGCCCAGGCCTGGCCGAGCGGGGCGTCGCGTGGCGCGATGGTGCGACGCTCGACCGCGCGGCCTTCCTGCATCAGGTCGGGCGCTGGCAGGCCGCGTTCGCGGCGCAGCCCGGGACGCGCTGGGCGATCTACATCGACGACGCGTTCGACTTCGCGGCGGCGCTGTACGGCGCGTGGCACAGCGGCAAGACGCCGTACCTGCCGGGCGACGCGCAACCGGCGACGCTCGACCGCCTGGGGCGCATCGTCGACGGCATGGCCGGCGATCTGCCCGGCGCCATCGGGCCTTCGAGCGCGCCGGCGGCGGTATACCGGCAGGCGCTCGATCGCCAGAGAACACGGCTGGTGATGTTCACATCCGGCTCGAGCGGCGAGCCCGTTGCGCTCGACAAGAAGCTCGCCCAGCTCGACGCCGAGATCGACACCCAGCACAAGGCGTTCGGCGCACAGTGGGCACGCCACGCCGACCTGCGTGTCTTCGCCACGGTATCGCACCAGCACATCTACGGGCTGCTCTTCTTCGTGCTCTGGCCGCTGGCCGCGGGGAGGCGCTTCGTCACCCGGCGCCTCGCCTACGCAGAGGAGATGGCCGCCCAGCTCGGCACGGTGCCTTCGCTGCTGGTGTCGAGCCCGGCGCACCTGCGGCGCCTTCCCGACGGCATCGACTGGACGCCTGCACGGCGCGGGCTGCACGCCGTGCTGTCGGCCGGCGGCCCGCTGCCTGCAGAGGCCGCGCTGCACGTCGAGCGATGCCTGGGCGTGACCCCGATCGAGCTGTTCGGCAGTTCCGAGGCGGGTGGCATCGCGTGGCGCCAGCAAAGTGTCCACGCCGACCGCTGGCAGCCCCTGCCTGGCATCGAGTGGCGGATCGAAGGCGACCTGCTTGCGCTGCGCTCGCCGCACCTGCCCGACGCGCAGTGGTGCGTGACGAGCGATCGCGTTCGCGCAGATACCGACAGCAGCTTCGTCCTGCTCGGCCGTGCCGACCGCATCGTGAAAGTCGAGGAGAAGCGCGTCTCGCTCGGCGCCATCGAGCGCCGCCTGGCCGAATCGCCGCTGCTTGCCGACCAGAGCGCGCTGACGCTTGCCGTTGGCAGCGGGCAGCGCGTGGCTGCTGTCGTCGTACCGAGCGACGCCGGCTGGGCGCTGCTCGCCGCGCGGGGCCGGCGCGAGTTCAACGAGGTGCTGCGCGCGTGGCTCGCCGGCACGGTCGAGCGCGTCGCGCTGCCGCGGCGCTGGCGCGTGGTTGGGGCGCTGCCGGTCAACGCTCTGGGCAAGACCACGGATGCGGCGCTGAAGGCGCTGTTCGACGACGACATGCCCGCGATGCGCTGGCTCGAGCGCGGAGCGACCGAGGCCCGCGCCGAGTTCGACGTAGCGCCCGGCGACGCCGCGTTCGACGGGCATTTCCCCGCGGCGGCGATCCTGCCCGGCGTGATCCAGCTCGACTGGGCGATACGCTGCGCACGCGACTGTTTCGGCCTTGCCGCGCCCGTCAGCGGGATGGAGGTCCTCAAGTTCCAGCAGCCGGTGTTGCCCGGCACGCGCCTGGCCGTTGCGCTGCAATGGAAGCCCGACACCGGGGCGATGACGTTTCGCAGCACGTCCGCGGCCGGCGTCCACGCCAGTGGCCGCGTGCTGTTCGCACTGCCCGATGTTTAGCGCCGTGGTCCTAATCCCGGTCTACAACCACGGCGCCCCGGCCGCGCGCATGGTGCGCACGGTGCGGCAACTCGGCCTGCCCTGCATCGTCGTCGACGACGGCAGCGATGTGCGCTGCGCCGAGCAGCTCGACGCTGCGTGCGCGTCGCCGGGGGTACAGTTGCTGCGGCTGCCTCTGAACCAGGGCAAAGGCGGCGCGGTGATGGCTGGTCTGCGCGCGGCGTTCCGGCAGGGCTACACGCATGCGGTGCAGATCGACGCCGATGGTCAGCACGACGCGAGCGAGATCCCGGCCTTTCTCGACCTGGCGCGCGCCAACCCGGGCGCGGTGATCTGCGGCCAGCCCGTGTACGACGCGACGGTGCCGCAGTCGCGGCGGCTCGCGCGCTATGCGACGCATGTGTGGGTGTGGATCAACACGCTCTCGATCGACATCCGCGACTCGATGTGCGGCTTTCGCGTCTACCCGCTGGGTGCGGTGGTGCCGCTGATCGACGGTGCGCGCCTGGGCCGGCGGATGGAGTTCGATCCCGAGGTGCTGGTGCGCCTGCACTGGCGCGGCGTGGCCGTCGTCAACCAGTCGACCCGCGTGACCTACCCGAGAGACGGTGTCTCTCACTTTCGCATCTGGCGCGACAACGCGCTGATCTCGGCCATGCACGCGAGGCTGTTCTTCGGCATGGCGCTGCGCCTGCCGTGGCTGCTCTGGCGACGCGCGAGGCGCGCATGAACACGTCGGCGCGCCATTGGGCCAGCGTGGGCGAGAACACCTTCGTCGCCGGCACCTGGCTGCTGTGGGGCGTGTACCGCGTCTTCGGCCGCGCGCTGTTCCGGCTCTGCCTGTTCCCGGTCGTGGTCTGCTATTGGGCTGCGAGCCCGATCGCGCGCGGCGCATCGCTGGAGTACCTGCGGCGCGTGCAGGCCGCGTATGGCGTGATCGGCCACGCGCCGGGGTGGCGCGACACGCTGCGCCACTTCCTCTCGTTTGCCGAGACGTTGCTCGACAAGATGCTCGCCGCGAGCGGGGGCTACCCGTTCGATCGCGTGCGCATGGAGGGCGAGGGCGCGGTGCTCGACACGCTGGCCGGCGGCCGCGGCGCGGTGATCGTCACCGCCCACGTCGGGTGCCTCGAGCTGTGCCAGTCGCTGGCCGACCGCGATGGCGGTTTCGCCTTGACGGTGCTCGTGCATACCGCGCACGCCGAGCGCTTCAACCGTATCCTGCGGCGGCTCGACCCGGGCAGCCGCGTGCGCCTGCTGCAGGTGAGCGAGGTCGGTGCCGCAACCGCGGTCCTGCTCGGCGAATGCATCGCACGCGGCGAACTCGTCGCCATCGTCGGCGATCGCGTTCCGGTGCACACGGACCGGTCGACGACCGTGCCGTTCCTCGGCGCCGATGCGCGCTGGCCGATCGGCGCCTACGTGCTGGCCGCCCTGCTGCGCTGCCCGCTGTTCTTCATGGGCTGCGTGCGCGAGGCAGGAGGCCATGTGCTGATCTACAGGCAGCTCGCCGAGCGCGTCGACCTGCCGCGCGGCCGCCGCGACGATGCGCTGCGCGAGATCGCAGCGCGCTATGCGCGCAGCCTCGAGGCGCTCGTGCGGCGCGCCCCGTTCGAGTGGTTCAACTTCTTCCCCTTCTGGGACCAGGGCAAGGCGCGATGAAGACTCCGGACCTCAGCCACGAAATCGAAGTCGTCCCCGCGTTCTTCGATCTCGACCCGATGGACATCGTCTGGCACGGTCACTACGTCAAGTACCTCGAGCTCGCGCGCTGCGCGCTGCTCGAGCGCTTGGACTACGGCTATCCGCAGATGCGCGAGTCGGGCTACGCCTGGCCGGTGGTCGACCTGCACCTGAAGTACGTGCAGACCGCGAACTACGGGCAGAAGCTGCGCGTGCGCGCCGAGATCGTCGAATGGGAGAACCGCTTGCGCATCGAGTACCTGATGCGCGACGCGCTCACCGGCGCCAGGGTCAACCGCGCGAGCTCGATCCAGGTGGCGGTGAACATGAGCACGCGCGAGATGTGCTATGTCTGCCCGCCGGTGCTTTGGCAGCGGCTCGGGGTCGCGCCTTGCTGACGCGCCGCCGCTGCCTCGCGCTGATCGGCGCGGCCGCGTGGCTGCCGCGCGGCGCAGGCGCAGCCGACCTCGCCGACGATGTGCGCACGCGCCTCGCCGACGCGCCGGTGATGCGGGGCGAGTTCGAACAGACGCGCACGCTACGCGGTTTCAAGAACCCGCTCGTCTCGCGTGGCGATTTCCTGCTCGTGCGCTCGCGCGGCGTGGTCTGGCGCACTCGCGCGCCGTTTGCGTCGACCTTGATCGTGACGCGCGATCGGCTGCTGTCTCTTGGTGGCGATGGCGCGACGACCGCTGAGATGAATGCCCGCACCGAGCCTGGCCTGCGCGCCGTCAACGAGGTCATGTTCGCGCTGCTCGCGGGCGACCTGGCCGCGCTGGCGCGGCACTTCCGCGTCGAGGGCGAACTGCTCGAAGGGCAGGGCTGGCGACTCGTGCTCACACCTGTCAATGCGCTGCTGGCGCAGCAGTTCGCCATGCTCGGGCTCGAAGGCGATCGCTACGTGCGGCAGGTCAGGCTCAATGAGCGCAGCGGCGACCAGACGGTCATTCACTTCACCGCCCTTCGCGCTGCGCAAGAGCCGACGCCCGAAGAGGAAACACGATTTGAGTCCACCGGATCTTGAGCCACGGACTCCGGTGCCGCGCCTAGCCCCAGCGTCGCGCACAGCGTATGCGCTGGCGTCGGCGTGGCTTGGGGTGGTGCTGCTTCTTGCCGCCCACCAATGGGTGTTCTGGCATGCCGACCGGATCGACACCGACATACTGGCCCTGCTGCCGCAGGACGAACAGGCGCCCGAATTGAGCCGCGCGACGCGGCAGCTCGCCGCGATTGCGGCGCGTTCTATCGTCGTGCTGGTGGGTGCCGACGATGGGTCGGCGGCAGCGCAGGCCGCGCGGCGCTTCGACGCCGTCTGGCGCGAGCACGACCAAGCGCTCGCGAGCGGCACCAGCCCCTCGCTCACAGGGACGCGCGACACCCTCGCCGCACTGCTGCCGTGGCGCGACCGGCTGTTGACGAACGCGCAGCGCGATCGCCTGCAGAACACGCCGGCGGCTGTCTTGGCCGAGGCGGCGCTGGCGGGCCTGTACCAGCCCGGCGGCGGGCTGCGCATGTCGGACTGGCGCGGCGACCCGCTTGGGCTGTGGCCGCAATGGTGGTCGCAGCGGCTGGCCGGCATACCCGCGCGGCCACGCGACGGTTTGCTGGCGTTCCGCGCCGACGCCACTGAGTGGGTGCTGTTGTCGCACGATGTTGCCGGCGCCGCCTTCGAATTCAGTGGCGACGTCGTCCATGGCCCGGCACTGCAGGCCGCTGAAGCGGCAGCGCGCGCTCTGGTGCCGAACGTGCGTGTACTGGCGGCGGGCGTGCCCTTGCACGGCGAGGCCGCGGCGGCGCGCGCCAGCGGCGAGATCAACCTGATCGGCTGGGGCTCGCTCGCCGCCATCGTCGCGCTGATGTGGCTGGCGTTTCGCTCGCTGTCGCCGATCGTGCTGGTGGTATCGACGCTCGTCGTCGGGACGATGGCGGCGTTGTCGGTGACGGCACTCGTGTTCGACAGGGTGCACCTCGTCACGCTGGTGTTCGGCGCCAGCCTGATCGGCGTGGCCCAGGACTTCAGCAACTACTACTTCGCCAGCCGAATCGGCCGGCCCGACCTGGCGCCGCGAACGCTGATGCGGATGCTGCTGCCAGGCCTGCTGCTTGCGCTCGCGACCAGCGTGATCGGGTACCTGATGCTCGGGGTTGCGCCATTTCCGGGACTGCGCCAGATGGCGTTGTTCTCGGCCGTCGGCTTGATTGCGGCGTTCACGACGATGGCATGCTGGTTCGCGCTGCTCGATCGAAGTGTCGTTCGCCCGAGCGCCTTCTCGGGCGCAATCCGCGACAGCCTCGCGCGCTGGCCTCGCGTGCGGATCACTCGCGCCAGCGCGGTGCTGGCCGGCGTGCTTGCGCTGTTTGCCGCGGCCGGCGTGGCCAAGCTCAGGCCGAGCGACGACGTGCGTCTGTTGCAGTCGTCGCCGCCCGCACTGCTGCAGTCGCAGCGCGAGGCGCAGCGCCTGCTGCAGTTGCCCAGCCCGGCGCAATTCCTGTGGATCCATGGCGCCACGACCGAGGAAGTCCTGCAGCGCGAGGAGCGGCTCAAGCCGCTGCTCGATGCGCAGGTTGCGGCGGGCACGCTCAAGGGTTACCTGGCGCTGTCGGACTGGGTGCCTTCGCAAGCTCGACAGCGGGACGATGCCGAACTGACGGCGCGCGTCGAGACGCAGGTGCTGGCGCAGGTCAGCCAGGCGCTCGGCGAAAGCCTGCAGCGCCAGGCCTTCGAAGCTGCTTCGCTGACGCCTCAGGCCTTGCTGGCGCGGCCGGAGTCGATGGCGTTGCGCGGTCTGTGGCTGGCCGACACGGGCGACGGCCCGAGCAGCATCGTGTTGCTTCGAGGGCTCACCAGCACGGAGCAGATCGCTGCGGCGCGTGAAGCGGTCCAGGGCATCGCCGGTGTGCGCTGGGTCGACAAGATCGCCGATATCTCGACGCTGATGGCGCGCTACCGTGTGTCGATGTTGCTGTTGTTGCTGCCCGGGTATGCGGCAGTGCTGCTGGCGCTGTGGTGGCGCTATGGTCGTACCGCGTGGCGCGCCTTGCTGCCGACGCTGCTCGCGTCGGTATTCGCGCTGGCGATGCTCGGATGGCTCGGCGAGAGCCTGCAACTCTTCAACGTGCTGGCGTTGATCCTGCTGCTCGGCATTGGCGTCGACTACGGAATCTTCCTGCTCGAGCGCGATAGCGACGGCACGGCCTGGCTTGCCGTCGTGCTGGGAGCGGCCAACACCTTGCTCTCGTTCGGATTGCTCGGCTTGTCGAGCACGCCGGCGTTGCGCGCGTTCGGCCTGACGATGGCGCTGGGGACGGCATGCGTCTGGCTGCTGTCGCCGATGTTCCTCCCTGGTCGTTCGCTTAATCCGCATGCCTGACTCGATCACCTTTCAACGCAGAGGACGCATGCAACAGAAGAGCTTTTCGCCCGAGCGCCAGACCGCGCTTGCCGCTCGTTTCGAGGCGCAGAAGATCGCCTTCGGCCCGGTCATGTTCCAGTGCGTGCGCCATGCGTGGAAGAGCGGCATGCTGAGCGCGCTGGGCGGTGCCGGCGAGGCTGGGCTCGGCATCGACGATCTGGCTGCGACCGGGCGATGGACTTCCTATTCCCTCAAGGTGGTCCTCGAATCGTGTCTTTCGGCCGGCGTCTTGCGCCGGGTGGACGGCCGTTATGTGCTCGACAAGACCGGCTACTGCGTGTTGAGCGACGCGATTACCCAGATCAACTTCGATTTCGTGCACGACGTCTGCTACCGCGGAATGTTCGACCTCGATCGCTCGCTCGAAGACGAGGCGCCACGCGGGCTCGAGACCCTGGGCAGCTGGTCGACCGTCTACGCGGGATTGACCGAACTGCCCGAACCGGCGAGGTCGAGCTGGTTCGCGTTCGATCAGTACTACTCGGACGTCTCGTTCCCGAGCATCCTGCCGGACGTGTTCGCGACCGCGCCGCGCCGCCTGATGGACGTCGGCGCGAATACCGGCAAGTTCAGTTGCGCCGCGCTCGGCTACGACGTCGAGGTGCAGCTGCACCTGGTGGATCTGCCGCAGCAGCTGGCCGCCGCCGACAGCGCGCTGCGTGCAGCCGGCGTGCGCGAGCGCGCCCAGCTGCATGCGCTTGACATGCTCGACCCTCAGTTGCCGTTTCCGCCCGACATGGACCTGATCTGGATGAGCCAGTTCCTCAGCTGCTTCAGCGAGCCGGTGATCGCCACCATCCTTCGCCGCGCCGTCGCGGCGCTGGCGCCGCAAGGCCAGTTGCTGATCATGGACACCTTCTGGGACCGCCAGCGCTACGACATCGCGGCGTATTGTCTGATCAACACTTCGCCCTACTTCGCCGCCATCGCCAATGGCAACAGCAAGGTCTACGAGAGCGCCGACATCGTCCGGCTGTGCGAGGCCGCCGGATTGAGGCTCGTCACGGCAAGGGACGGCATCGGCTATTGCCACTCGCTGCTCCGGTTCGGCCGCTGCTGATGGTGGCGAAGCAGGCATTCCCGCTGCGTTGCCTGCCCTGGTTGGCGTGCCTGCTGGTGGCGTGTGCCACGCTCGGCCCACCGGCAGCGCGGCGGGGCGCGCCGCTGCTGCGCCTGTCGCCCGCCGAGCTTGGGCGCACGCTGGCGCTGCAGCAGCAATTGGTCGTGACCGCGGCCGGGCAGACGCATCGCGTGGAAGTGCTGCTCGAGGCCGACCCGGCCACCGTGCGCATTGCCGTGCTCAACCTCGGGCAGACTGTGGCGCGGCTGGAGTGGGATGGGGCGCACCTGCAGCAGGAACGCGCCGCGTGGTGGCCGGCGTTAGTGAGCGGCGAGCGCATCCTGAGCGATCTGCAACTCGTGTGGTGGCCGGCGGACGCGGTGCGCGCGGCGCTGCCGGCGGGCTGGGTGCTACGCACGACACCGAACGAGCGCGAGCTGGCCGAAGGCGCCGAACTCGTCAGCGTCGTCCGCTACCTGTCAGCCTCGCAGGTTCAACTCGACAACCTGCGCGCGGGATATAGCCTGCGCGTCGAATCGATCCCGTTGGACTGATGTGAAACCGCCGGTATTTCTCAATCACCTGGGCCTCGTGTGCTCGCTCGGCCTCGGGCAGCGTGCGGTGCGGGAGACGCTATTTCGTGCCGATACGCCGCAGGGGATGTCGCGCACCGACGCCTTCAGCCCGGGCCGCGTACTGCATCTGGGCGAGGTGACCGCTCCGCTGCCGGACATCACCCCTTGGCCACGGGGCTTTCGCAGCCGCAACAACGCGCTGATTGCAGCCGCACTGGAGGAGATCCGCCCGGCCGTGGATGCGGCCATTGCGCGAGTGGGACGCTCGCGGGTGGCGATCGTTCTCGGGGGCAGCACTTCAGGGGTGCGCGAGGGCGAGGTGGCGGTTCGGGCGCGCCTCGCCACCGGCAAGTGGCCCACCGGCTACGAACATCGGCAGGAGGAACTGGGTTCCAGCAGTTCCTTCCTTTCCTGGCTGCTCGGCACCGAGGGTCCGGCGCACGTCATCTCCACCGCCTGTTCTTCGGGCGCAAAGGCGCTGGCGTCGGCGGCGCGGATGCTGCAGGCCGGGTTCGCCGACGCGGTGGTCGCGGGCGGAGCCGACAACCTGTGCAGCTTCACGGTGGCCGGCTTCATGGCGCTGGAGTCGGTGTCCGCCGGGCGCTGCAATCCGCTGTCGGTTCACCGCGATGGCATCAATCTCGGTGAAGGCGCGGCACTCTTCCTGATGAGTCGCGAACCCGGCCCGGCGCGGCTGGTAGGCTGGGGAGAGACCTCAGACGCGCACCACATCTCTAGCCCCGACCCTTCGGCGCGCGGCGCCATTGACGCGATCGAACTGGCACTCGCGCGTGCTCGGGTAGCGGCGTCGCAGGTCGATTACGTCAACTTGCATGGCACGGCGACGCCGCAGAATGACGTCATGGAGAGCCACGCCATCGCGCAAACCCTGGGCATCGAGGTGCCAGTGAGTTCGACCAAACCGTTGACCGGCCATGCGCTCGGCGCGGCAGGCGCGATCGAGGCCGCGTTCGCTTGGCTTACGCTCGTGGACAATGCGGGCGGGAGCTTGCCGCCGCACTGGTGGGACGGCCAGGCCGACCCACGATTGCCTCGGCTTGCCGCCGTGTCACAGGGCGAGCGGCTCGGCCGGCCATTGCGCCACGTGCTCAGCAACTCGTTCGGGTTCGGTGGAAGCAACGCCAGCCTGCTGCTGGCGCAGGGGTGAGCGAGCGACCCCGCGGCGAGACGACGATGATCGAGAACTACATTCCGCACCGCCGGCCAAGCCGCCTGATCGACCGCCTGATCGACGCTGACGACGAGCACGCACTGGTCGAGGCCGAGGTGCCAAGCAGTGGCCGCTTCGTTCGCGACGGCGCGATGCCAACCTGGGTCGGTATCGAACTCATGGCGCAGGCGATTGCCGCATGGGCCGGGGCGCGCGCGCGGCGGCGTGGTGAACCGGTGCCGCTGGGCATGCTCCTCGGTACCCGCAAGTTCGAGATCCGCCGCGCCGCGCTGCCGGCAGGCGCCCGGCTGCGCATCGACGCGCGCTGCGAGTTGATGTCCGACAGCGGCGTCGGCATGTTCGATTGCCGCATGACGCTCGGCGAGGAAGAAGTCGCGCGCGCCTTCGTTTCCGTGTTCGAGCCCGAAGACGCGGCGAACTATATGGCGTGCAACCCGTGACCGACGATCGCACCGTGCTCGTCACCGGTTCGAGCCGCGGCATCGGGCGCGCGATCGCGCTGCGCCTGGCGCGGGACGGTTTTCACGTCGTCGTGCATTGTCGAGACCGCACCGCCGACGCGCGCGTCGTCGCCGAAGAGATCGCGACGCTCGGGCGCAGCGCACGCGTGCTGGCCTTCGACGTCGCCGACCGACAGGCAGCGGCGCGTGTGCTCGAGGCCGACATTGAAAGCCACGGTGCCTATTGCGGCGTAGTGTGCAATGCCGGCATCGCGCGCGACGCCGCCTTCCCGGCGATGTCGGGCGAGGAGTGGGACAGCGTGATCCGCACCAACCTCGACGCCTTCTACAACGTGATCCACCCGCTCGTGATGCCGATGGTGCGGCGCCGCAAGCCTGGGCGGATCGTGACGCTGGCATCGGTATCTGGACTGATAGGAAACCGCGGCCAGACCAACTACAGTGCCGCCAAGGCGGGCCTGATCGGCGCGAGCAAGGCGCTCGCCGCCGAACTCGCGAGCCGCGAGATCACCGTCAACTGCGTGGCGCCCGGGCTCATAGACACCGACATGGTCGACAAGCATCTGATCGATGAGGCGCTCAAGCTCATTCCGGCGCGGCGCATGGGCCGGCCGGAGGAAGTGGCGGCGCTGGTGTCCTTTCTGATGTCCGACGACGCGAGCTACATCACGCGGCAGGTGATCTCGGTCAACGGGGGCATGTTCGGGTGAAGCGCGTCGTCGTCACCGGAGTCGGGGCGCTCAGCCCGCTCGGCCACGACTGGGCCAGCGTGCAGACGCGCTTGCGCGAGTGCCGCAATGCGATCCGCCACATGTTCGAGTGGGATGTCTACGACGGCCTGAACACGCGCCTGGGCGCGCCGGCGCAGCCGTTCGAGCTGCCGGCGCAATACAACCGCAAGGCGACGCGAAGCATGGGCCGCGTCGCCTTGATGGCCACGCGTGCGAGCGAACTGGCGCTGGCCGACGCGGGCCTCACCGGCCACCCGATGGTGCAGGACGGGCGCATGGGCATCTCGTACGGGTCGTCGGCCGGAACGCCGGCGGCGATGGGCGACTTCGCCCGCATGTTCGCCGCGAAGACGACCGAGGGGATCACCGCCACGACTTACATCAGGATGATGTCGCACACCGCGGCGGTCAACCTGGGCGTCTTCCTCGGCGTCACGGGCCGCGTCATCACCACTTCGAGTGCCTGCACTTCGGGTAGCCAGGGCATAGGCTACGGGTTCGAGACCATCCGCAGCGGCCGCCAGGTGGCCATGCTGGCCGGCGGCGCCGACGAGCTCGATCCGAGCGAAGCGGCGGTGTTCGACACGCTGTTCGCGACCAGCATGCGCAACGACCGCCCCGACACCACGCCGCGCCCGTTCGACGTCGATCGCGATGGACTGGTGATCGGCGAAGGCGCCTGCACACTGGTGCTCGAGGAGCTCGACCATGCGCGCTCGCGCGGCGCGCACATCGTGGCCGAGGTTGTCGGCTACGGCACCAACAGCGACGGCACGCACATCACGCAGCCGAACGCACCCACGATGGCCGTCGCGATGCAGCTTGCGCTGCGCGACGCGGCGCTAGCGCCTTCCGCGATCGGCTACGTCAACGCGCACGGCACCGCGACCGAGCACGGCGACGTGGCCGAATCGAACGCGACCTTCGGCGTTCTCGGCGGCGCGGTGCCGATCAGTTCCTTGAAGAGCTACATGGGCCACACGCTGGGTGCCTGCGGCGCGCTCGAGGCCTGGATGACGATCGAGATGATGCGTAGCGACTGGTTCGCGCCGACGCTCAACCTCGAGCGGGTCGATCCCAAGTGCGGCGCGCTCGACTACATCACCGGCAGCGGCCGCGAGCTGGCGACCGACCACGTCATGAGCAACAACTTCGCCTTCGGCGGCATCAACACGTCGTTGATCTTCCGCCGCTGGCGCGACTGAGCGGCTGGCGAGCGAACATGATCGCTCGACTCCAATGGGCCGCGGTCCGCGCTGCTCGAGTTCCAGCGCAAGACCAGGCGACTTCGCCGCCGGCGTGGCGGTCAGGGGTAGCTTTGCCAGTTTGGCCAAGCCAGCCATTGATCGATCCGAAGCGAGATAGGAGTCCATCGAATGAAGAAGTCCACGATTCTTGTCATGATCATTGGCGCGTTCGCGGTTCCGGCGGTCGCTCGCAACACCACGTACATGCTGCCGCTGGCCGAAGTCCTGGAAAGTCCTGAGGGCAAGGGCAGGTTGGATCCTTCGGTGAAGTTCTACTTCGGTGACAGGACGATGCCCCAGGGTGCCGAGCAGAAGGGGTTCGACGTGATCAGCCGCATCGCCAAGGCATCGGCATGGCGCAGCAATGATTCCGGCACCAGCAACGTCCCGGGGCCGCCGCCGCCTAACGCGCAGAAGACATCCAGCGAACAGAACGACGACATCGCCGCCTGCAAGGCCGCGGCTTTGGGGGCCTTGGTCGCCATGCAGGAAAAGGCGAAGCAACTCGGCGCCAACGCGGTGGTCGACTTCGTCAGTTACTACAGGAACACGACGTTCTCGAGCGCGACGCAATTCGAGTGCCACGCCGGCGCGACCGGTGGACACCTGACCTTCAAGGCAACCTACGCAGTCGTTCCCAAGAACTGAGCCGGGGCGAGCTGCGCAGCTCCGTTGCCGGCGTGTGGCGCAGCTTCTGCGCGACGCGCCGGACGCCGACGCGGGCTGGCTTTCTCGAGACGAGCGTCTGCGGCTTGCCGCGATCACGGCGCAGCGCCGTCGCGAGCAGTTCGTGGCCGGCCGATGGCTCACGCGCCTGGCGCTCGCCGCACGCCACGGCGGCGCGCCGCAGGACTGGTGCCTGTCGGCGCCGATGGGCGGGCCTCCGGCAGTCGCGCGTGGCCCGGTCGCCGATCCCGTCGCTATCGGGCTGTCGCACAGCGGTGATACGGTGGCTTGCGTGCTCACTGACAGCCCGGTGGGCATCGACGTCGAACGGCACGCCCGGCGCGCGCTGGACCTGGAGGGAATGGCAAGGCTAACGCTGAACGACGCCGAGCGCCCGCGCTGGCTGGCACTGCCCGAAGCGGCGCGCGAAGCGGGATTCCTGGCCTGGTGGACGCTCAAGGAGGCGTGGCTGAAGGCGCAAGGCCGAAGCCTGAATATCGCCGAACTGTGCGCTATCGAGGCGCTGCCGGCCGATGCCGCAGGGGCCAACGCGCGGGTCTGGCATGACGCCGATTTCACGCTCGCGCTGGTCGGGCTGGTCGCTGCGACGCCGCTGGAGGTCGCGTCCGTGTTGCCGCGCGGTATGGCGCAGGCGTGGCGGGTCGGCGAGCCTTGAATGCGTAGCGCCGAGCTCGGTGCATCTTCCGGCCCCGGTTTACTGGACGACGAGAACGTTCACATCGACGCCGTTGGCGCGCCGCTCCAGCGCGGCGGCGATGTCCCGAACGCTGTTGAACGCGACCGGGTGACAGCTCCTCATTGAGGGTGCAACGCCGCCTTGCGTTCCGTAACGACGGCGTCATTGAACTTGGCCTTCATCGCTGTTCTGACCCATTGCGGTCGTAAACGCCAGCCTGCGGAAACACTGGCGACGGCGCGGCGATTCAGCCACTGGGCCCGGAGAAGTCCTAAACAGGAGACGCTCACGCCAGGGTCTCCGGAGCAGCGCTGCCGAATACAGTCGTATACCCCGTCAGACCGCAATCGAAGGTCCGCTCTCTTCTGCGGTGACCAGTCACTCTCGACCCATACCGGTACTACGCCGTGCTCAATTCGACGCCCGGGAGCAGACTTCCGTCGCTTGCTGTGACCACCCGTCGGGCGGGCCATGCGTCGCAGGCCGCGCCAGACTGACACCGGTCCTTCGCTGAAATTGCCCCCCATCGGGCAAATGAGCGCCCTGACTTGTTCGAGGCGCTTGGAAGGAGCTGTCGTTCACCCTCACCCTGTTGATGATCAGCTAGAGCGCGGGCGGACGTACGGACCCGAGCACGGCTTCGAAGGCCATGCCGATGCCAAGCAATCTGCCATCACTGCCCAACGGCCCATCCAACTCGATGCCAACAGGCAGCCCACCGGCAGTCATTCCTGCAGGCAATGAAAGCCCTGGAATGCCTGCGTTGCTTCCCGGGTCGGTGTTGCGAATATAGGTGCCAAAGGTATCCACCAGCGGCCCGCCGTTGACCGATACCTTGGATGAACCGTTTACGGCGTCGATCGCCGTTGCCGGGAGAATAGTCGTTGGGAACAGCATGGCATCCAGCGCGTTGGCAGCGAAGTAGCTCGCATACAGCGCTTGCATCTTGGGTCGATGCAGTTTGATCGCCGCTTCGTACGCGCCGCCGAACGCATCGCCGAGGATGGCACCAAAGGCGCCCTTCACGTCGGGGCTGGCCACTTGGGCTGCGATGTCGGCCACCGTG
>Ga0209048_10001745_pt1 | contig 21991 bp, 23 predicted proteins | sample FrelakmetCRP12CR_FD_187146 | JGI IMG/M metagenome (GOLD analysis project Ga0209048, IMG submission 187146) | Freshwater lake sediment microbial communities from the University of Notre Dame, USA, for methane emissions studies - CRP12 CR (SPAdes)... | ecosystem: Environmental > Aquatic >... | reverse complement strand
CGTTGTCGAAGGTGGCGATTCGTTCGGGGACGGGGACAAAAGAGGGCGAGCCTTCCGTTGTCACCTTCTCGACGAAGCTGAAGATGCTCTGCTTGGTCGGCCCGTCGTTCCAGGATGGAAGAGGGTCGGCGGCAAGTGAGTTTTTCATCGGCTGCGCCTACCAATCGCTGGCAAATGGGTAAATATAAATTTTAGCAGTCCAGTCGACAAGGCCTGGCGCATTTGGCGGCAGTTTGGCAAACAGCGAGCCTTTCGTAACGGCCCCCAACGGCGAGAGAGCTGATCCCGTTTGGCTTCCAGAACGTCCGCTTCATGGAAATTTGGCTGGCGAGGCAGACCGGCAGCTGATGGCCGAGCGCAGACCTTCGGAATTCAGCGCTTCGTGCTTCGCGAGCCGCGCGAGGCGCAATGGACCACTGACATGATGACTCCAAGACACCTGCGGTGTCCTCGCCCGCGGGGAACTTGGTCGGCTTGAGGTGAGACCGACCGAGGGCCGCAGCCGGCGTTGCGCGGTGCGCCCAGCGGGGTTCGCTGGCTACAATTCGCGCCCCTGCCTTGCCGTTCGCCACCGATGTCCGACCGCCTCTCGGTACTGCCGCAGTACCTTGTGCCCAAGCAGGCGCTGACCTCGCTGGCGGGGGCCATTGCCTCTGCCCGTGGCGGCGGCGCGACGACTCGGCTGATCCGCTGGTTCGTGCGCAGGTACGGCGTGAACATGAGCGAGGCGGCCGAGGCCGACATCGCGCGCTACCCGACATTCAACGAGTTCTTCACCCGCGCGCTCGCGCCTGGCGCGCGACCGCTCGCCACGGCCGATCTGGTCTGCCCGGTGGACGGCGCGATCAGCCAGTTCGGCGCCATAGCGCGCGACCAGATCTTCCAGGCCAAGGGGCACCGCTACTCGACCACGGCGCTGGTCGGCGGCGATGCGGCGCTCGCGGCGCCGTTCGATGACGGTCACTTCGCGACGCTGTACCTGAGCCCCAAGGACTACCACCGCATCCACATGCCGTGCGACGGCCGGCTGCTGAGCATGCTCCACGTGCCGGGCGAGCTGTTCTCGGTCAACCCGACCACGGCACGCGGCGTGCCGGGCCTGTTCGCGCGCAACGAGCGCGTGGTGTGCGTGTTCGAGTCGACGCGCGGCCCGTTCGTGCTGGTGCTGGTGGGGGCGACGATTGTCGGCAGCATGGCCACGGTTTGGCACGGCGTCGTCAATCCGCCCCGCTTCGATCACGTGCGCGAGTGGCACTACAGCGAACGGGATCTACGCCTGCAGCAGGGTGCCGAGATGGGCCGCTTCCTGCTCGGCTCGACGGTGGTGCTGCTGTTCCCGAAGGGCGACCTGAAGTTCAACCCCGAATGGTCGCCGGGGCGCGCGATCCGGCTCGGCGAAGCGATGGCGCGCTACGAGGGCGGCTGACAGGGCTCAGTTCAAGGCCTGCCGCAGGCCGCCGGGCAACGGCCCACCCTGCGGGCACAGGCCGAACCCGTCAGCCCGATCGATTTTCGACTTCCTACTGCACCAACAATTGCGGCGCGTTGCTCGCGGTCGAAGGGACGTCCGAGTCGCCTCCTGCAAGCACCGTGTAGACCGTCTTTGGTGCGAGCGTGTTGCTGGAGTCGGTGATGTAGTCCCCCGCAGCCGCCGAAGAGCGGATCTTCAGGGTCATCGGGTTCACGCTGCCTGGAACCGAGGTGTAGCCAGATGCCAGTCCCGGCCCGATCCCGCTGGCCACCAGCGCCGCGTTGGCCGTGAGCGTGAGCAGCCCGGTACTGCCGGTAGTCCCCGTAATGCCGTTGATCAGGCGCAGTTTCACCGTCGTGGCGTCGGTGGGCAGGCGGTTGTCGTCGGTGATCAGCGTGGCGGTCGCGCCGGCCGCGGCGCCGTAGACAAGCAGGGTCTGGTCGCTGCCTGCCACGAGCGCAGTGGCCGGTGCGGCGACCGAGTTGCCGTTGACGCTGATGTTGAGCGCGCTCGCCGATGGCACGAGCGCGTAGGAGCCGAACGCCGGTGCCACGCTGCCGCCGTCGATCGTCACGGTGCCAGCGGGGCTGGTCGCCGATGCCGCCACTTTCGCCAGCGCCGAGACTGCAGCCGCCAGCCGGACGCGTGTGTTGGTGTTGCGCGTGGCGGCGTAGGCGCCCTGCTGAATCACCGTGGCGCCATTGAGCAGCACGCCGCCGGTCGACGGCTCCAGCACCACGGTGCCGATCTGCTGGCTGGCGAGCGTGAAGGAGGGAATGTCGAGCCGCAGGTCGTTCTTGTTGCCGTAGCCGGTGACGCGCACGCGGTAGGTGCCTGGGCTGTAGGTCACCAGGCTGCTCAGCGCGACCGGGCTGATGCTCAGCGTTGGCGCAGTCACCGTCGACAGATCGGTGCTGGGGTCCGTGACGTACACGTCCACCTTGCCGGCATCGATGGCCGTGTCGTAGATCCGCAGTTGCGCGGTACCTGCGGTCGGCGCCACATAGTCTTCGTTCAGCAGCGCCAGCTTCACCGCGCCACTGGACTCGTAGGCGAGCAGGATGTAATGGTCGTTGCCGGTCAGCGTGGGCACCGTCGTCACGAGCGCAGTGTTGGTGCCGCCATCGGCGACCTGCAGGGTCGTCACGCCGCTGGAGGTGGCGACATACGCGCTCACGGTGTCGGCCGCGATGTCCGTGATCGACGGCGTGGTGGCCGCGTTGACGTACAGATCGAGCGTGGGGTGCGTCAACGTGCCGTTGGCCAGCCTGATCGAGGCGCTGCTGCTGTTGGACGAGCCACTGCCGCACCCCGCCACCACCGCCGCAACCACCACTGTGCAAACTACCGCCCACCAGCTTAGTTTCTTCACGTTTCGAATCCTTGCCCACGGCACACGAACACAAGCCCTCGTCGCGCAAGGGCGCAAGCGGCGGAGGATACACGCAGTTCGGGTCGCACGCATTGCTGGCATGCGTCGGGTCGCAAAGCAACGTAAAGACACTGCCTCCGCTGGCTTGCGCCGACTCCGCGGCGAGCGGGTGGCGGCCCCGCTGCGTCACGCCAGCGAGTCGCCCCGACCCCTTCTCGGCCCGAGGGGGCTTCGGGTACTACACAGTGACGAGCGACGAGGCTCTGTATCAGGCTCTCAAGCCACCGCGAGCCGGTATTCGGAAAGCCTCTGCGCGTCGAGGATCCGGATGTCGCGACGGTCGATCTCGATCAGGCCGTTGGCCTCGAGTTCGTGCAGCACGCGCGAGAAGTACTCGGGCGTGAGCGAAAGTCGCGACGCGATCGTCGCCTTGCTGACGGGAAGCGACACGGTGCGCACCTCGCCCGCGTCGCAGTCCTCCAGCGCCTGGTCGCGCAGCAGGAAGCCGATCACCCGTTGCAGCCCGGAGTGCAGCGAATAGGCCTCGACGTCGTGCACCAGCCCGTGCAAGCGGCGCGACAGCCCGGCGAGCATGCGCAGCGCGAAGCGGTGGTCGCGCTCGATCTCCGCCAGCACCGCCTGCTTCGAGACCGTGAGCAACAAGGTGTCCGCCAGCGACTGCGCGCCAAGGATGTACGGACGGTCGGTGAACATGATCGCCTCGCCGAAGCTCTGGCCGGGGCCGATCAGTTCCAGCACCTTCTCCTGCCCCGCGGGCGACAGCACGAACAGCTTGACCTGGCCCGTCACGACGACATGGAACTCGTTGCAGGGCTCGCCCATCCGGAACACCATGTCACCGCGCGACAGCCGGCGCAGCACGCACCCTTCGGCCACCTGTTTCAGCTCGACCGGCTTGAGATCGTTGAACAATGGCAGCACCGAGAGGTATCTCGGCAGGTCGAACGGGCGTGACTCCATCGGGCGTCTCCTGACCTTTGGCCGAGGAATTGTGCCAGCGCGCCGGCCTGCCCCAAATCAACCCGGCCGCGCGGTGTCGGACCCTCGCGCCAGATCGAACACCGTGGCCAGCAGAAGCGCCGCGAGCAGGTTGTGCATCAGCACCAGCGCGAGCGACACGCCACCGGCCATCCGCAGGCCCAGGGCAAGCTCGGCGGCCGGCAGCGCCAGCAACAGCGCGCCTTGACTGCGTCGTCCGTTGCGCAGCACGGCGATACCCAGTGGCAGCACGACCAGCGAGACGGCAACGCCCGCCAAGCGGTGCACTGCCTGCACCAGCGCGCCGGACGGGTTGATCGGCGGGGCGAGCGCCAGCACGGGTTCGCGCCAGGGATCGAGGGCGCTCCACGGCACGCCCGCCGACGCGGCGATGCAATCCGCGAAGCCCGTGCAACTCGTCGCCGCGAATGACGCGCTCAGCAGCCCCCCGATCGCGACCTGAAGCACGAGCATCGCCACGCCGAGCCCCGCCCACACGCGCAGCCACGGCACGGCAGGCTCGGTACCGCGGCGCGCCAGCCGCCAGCACAATGCCAGCATCGCAAAGCCGCCGAGCAGATTGCCGATCGCGACCGCCGGCACGCGCGCGTTGCCCGACCAGCGGCCGAGCACGGCGAGGAACAGCGCCAGCGCCAACAGCGCAAGCGCCACGCGCCCTTCGTGCCACAGCAGCGGCCGAGCCGTCAGGCAGACGACCACCATCGTGATCACCAGCAGCAACGCGGTGCTCGCCACCACGCGATGCGCCAGACGCGCCGCGGCGGTGCCCGCATCCTCGCCCGCCGTCGCAGGAAGACCCTGCTGCAGTTGGCGCAGGTTCTGGCCGTAACACCCGGGTTGGACCGCCTGCAAGCGGGCGGGCTGCAGCGCCTCATCGCACGACAGGCCGGCCCTGGACAGGCGGATGAAGGCGCTCAGGCTCGTGATCGCCAGCACCAGCAGCGCGCAAAGCAGCGCCAGGCGACGCAGGAATGCCAGGCGTCGCTCGCGCTCGGCGACCGGCGCGACAGACATCGCCGTCAGGTTGGCCATGCAACGACTGTGTGGCAGACGGGGGCCGGCGTCCATCCGGGGGATCGCCGATGCCTCGGTGCTCGCACGTGCCGGCTGCCGACCTCGCGCTTTCTTATCTTGGTTCAATTCGCGGCACGGGCCCGCACCGCAGAATTCCGACGGCCTGCCGCGCACCTTCATCGCGGCCAGAAGGAGACGCTATGAGCCCGACCGAGCATGACGACGAACCCGTCCCCTGGATGCAGCAACTGCTGGACAACCCGTTCCTGCTGCTCTTCCTCGGTGTGCTGGTGCCCATGGTGCTCTACACCCTCTGGGGCGTGATCGACATCCTGACCGTGCCGCTGGCCAGGTAGCCGCCGACCGCACCGCCCGCTTCCATCCACCGCGAGGACTCACGACATGAGCGCCATCCTGCCCCCCTCGGAACGACTGTGGTGGAAACACCCGCTGGACAAAGTCGAAGGCGCGTGGATCGCCATCGCCTTCGTCTGGTGCATGGTGATGTTCTTCATGATGGTCGGCTGGCACATCTACGGCAAGCAGAACCTGTCGCCGGAAACCTACCGCACCAAGCCCGAGATGTTCGCCGCCAAGGCGCAGGCGATGGTCGACAAGTACACCGTGCGCACCGAGACCAACGACAAGATCCCGGTGGTGCATCCGCCCGAGGGCAGCGACGTGTACCTGATCGCGCGGCTGTGGAGCTGGTGGCCGATCATCGAACTCGAGAAGGGCAAGTCCTACCGCCTGCACCTGACCTCGATGGACTACAACCACGGCTTTTCGCTGCAACCGACCAACATCAACATCCAGGTCGTTCCCGGTTACGAGCATGTGGTGAAGGTCACGCCGAATCAGTCGGGCCAGTTCTCGGTGGTGTGCAACGAGTACTGCGGGATCAACCATTCGACGATGGTTGGCCGCGTGTACGTCAAATAGGGAGGGCGCCATGTCCAGCACCGTGACTTACCGGACCTGCCCGCGCTCGGGCCTGCAGTTCGAAGGCCAGGCCGAAAAGCTGATGATCGCCAATGCCTTCGTGGCGGTGGTGTTCCTGCTGATCGGCGGCATCCTCGCCATCGGTGTCGCGCTGACGCGCTGGCCGGCGGTGCACTGGCTCGCTGCCGACACCTTCTATCAGGTGCTCACCGCGCACGGCATCGACATGCTGATCTTCTGGATCATCTTCTTCGAGGTCGCGGTGCTCTACTTCTGCTCGTCGACACTGCTGCGCTGCCGGATCGCCACGCCGAAGATCGCCTGGCTGGCGTTCGCGCTGATGCTGATCGGCGCAGTGACCAACAACGTCGCCGTGCTGCAGGGCAGCTCCAGCGTGATGATGACGAGCTACGTGCCGATGATGGCCGCGCCGAGCTTCTACCTCGGGTTGATCCTGTTCGCCGTCGGCGCGCTCGTCGCCTGCTTCGTCTTCTTCGGTACGTTGGTCATCGCCAAGCGCGACAAGACCTACCAGGGCTCGGTGCCGCTGGTGACCTTCGGCGCGATCACGGCGGCAATCATCGCGGTGTTCACGATCACCTCGGGTGCGATCATCCTGATCCCGACCTTCCTGATGTCGGTCGGCATCGTCAAGGAGGTCGACGCGCTCGCCTACCGCACCATCTGGTGGGCCTTCGGTCATTCGTCGCAGCAGATCAACGTGGCGGCGCACATCTCCATCTGGTACGCGGTGGCGGCGATCGCCTTCGGCGCCAAGCCGATGTCGGAGCGGGTCAGCCGCGGCGCCTTCCTGCTCTACATCCTGTTCCTGCAGCTCGCCAGTGCGCACCACCTGCTGGCCGACCCGGGTGTGAGCACGGCCTGGAAGGTCGTCAACACGAGCTACTTCATGTACTTCGCGGTGCTGGCCTCGATGATCCACGGCCTGACCATTCCCGGCGCGATCGAGGTGGCACAGCGCAAGAAGGGCTTGACCAAGGGCCTGTTCGAGTGGCTGCGCAAGGCGCCCTGGGGCAACCCGGTGTTCGCGGGCATGTTCATCTCGCTGATCGGCTTCGGCTTTCTCGGCGGCATCTCCGGCGTGATGATGGGCACCGAGCAGCTCAACATGATCATCCACAACACGATCTACGTACCGGGGCACTTCCATGCAACCGTGGTGGTCGGCACGACGCTGTCGTTCATGGCGCTGACCTACTTCCTGCTGCCGGTGCTGTTCAGGCGCGAGATGATCAACCCCGGTCTCGCGAAGCTGCAACCCTACCTGTTCGGCCTATCGATGTACTTCTTCTGCCTGGTGATGATGGGCGCGGGCACGCTGGGCGTGTCGCGCCGCAACTGGGACATGGCGATGGCCGGCGCGACGCTGCCCTACGAATGGCCGGGCGCGGCCTACCTGATGATGGGGCTGGTCGGCATCGCCGGCATCGCGGCCATCGCCGGCGGCGCGATCTACATCTACATCACGGTCGGTTCGCTGCTCTGGGGCAAGAAGCTCGACAGCGGCGCCGTCAGCCCGCGGTTCACGCCGATTCCGCCGACGGCGCCAACGGCCGTGGTGCAGGGCTACGGCTCGGCCGGTTTCGCTGCCCCCGGCACCTTCGCGCTGGCGATGGTGTTCCTGGCCGCCTTCGTGCTTTACTACTTCATCAACTGGAAGTACCTGTCCCAGGTCTGGGGCCTGAGCTGAACGGGGGCATCGGCAATGAACCCGGCGGGCGCACTTTCTGACCGAAGCCCGGCGCGCCTCGCGCGCGACGTGCTCGGGCTGTTCAAGCTGCGCATCGGCCTGATGATCATGCTCACCGCGCTGGTCGGCTTCGCGTTCACGCCGGGGCCGGCACCGGGCCTGGCGCAGGTGCTGGTGCTGGCGCTGTCGGTATTCGTCTCCTCGGCGAGCGCCGGGGCGTTCAACCAGTACGTCGAAGCCGACACCGACCGCTTGATGGCGCGCACGCGCACGCGTGCCTTCGTCACTGGTGCCTTGCCGCACACGCCGGCGTGGCTGGCGCTGATCGGGCTGCTGCTGGCGACATCGGTCGCTTCCGCCTGGTGGGCGCTGAATGCGATGGTGGCGCTCTATGTCTTCCTCGGTGCGTTCTTCTACGCCGTCGTCTACACGGTGTGGCTGAAGCGCCGGACCTGGCTCAACATCGTCATCGGTGGCCTGGCCGGCAGCTTCGCGGTGCTCGCCGGCGCCGCTGCGGTGGACCCCGCGCTCGGCGCATTGCCGCTTCTGCTGGCCCTGGTGCTGTTCCTCTGGACCCCACCGCATTTCTGGAGCCTGGCGATCGCCAACCAGGCCGACTACGCTGCAGCGGGCGTGCCCATGCTCCCGGTCGTGGTGGGCACCGAGCGCGCCGCCCGCATCGTGCTGTGGAGCACGGCCGCACTGGTCGCGGCGTCGCTGTTGCCGGTGTTCTTCGGCGCCGGGTTGGTCTACCTGGCCGGCGCGCTGGCCGGCGGCCTCGTCTTCCTGCGCAAGGCTCATGCCCTCGCGCGCCGCCCCAGCCGCCAGACGGCGATGGGTTCGTTTTTCGCGTCGTTGCTTCAACTCAGCCTGGTCCTTGCCGCGGCGAGCATCGACGCGATGCTGCGCTAGGACGCCGATGCCTGCCGCTCGGAGGCTGTCGGGCCTGCTGGCTGCGTTCGCCCTGGCTCTGCTCGCCCCCGCCCATGCCGAGGACGCCGCCGCGCCGCAGCCGGCGCTGGACGCGGTTGCCGCGCTGCGCGCCAGCCAGACGGCGATCGGCAGGACGATCGGTGACTACACCTTGCTCGACCGCGAAGGCCGGCCGGTGCGGCTGGCCGGCTACCGCGGCAAGCCCTTGCTCGTGAACTTCATCTACACCGGCTGCTTCCAGGTCTGCCCGACCAGTACGCGTGCGCTGCTCGAAGCACTGCGCGCGATGCGCGGCGGCTTCGACACGAGCCAGTTCAACGTCGTCAGCATCGGCTTCAACCAGCCTGCCGATTCGCCTCAGGCGATGAAGGCGTTCGCGCTCCAGCAGCGAATCACGATGCCGAACTGGGACTTCCTCAGCCCGCACGCGGCGAGCGTGGCCGCCTTGACGCGCGACTTCGGATTCGAATACCGGCCGACCCAGGCCGGCTTCGACCATCTGCTGCAGGTCAGCATCGTCGATGCCGAGGGCCGTCTCGTGGCCCAGGTCTACGGCGACGACTTCAGCGCCGACCGGCTCGGCGAGCCGCTGCGCCTGCTGCTGCGCGACCAGCCGCTGCCGCCGCGGGTGGGCCTGGCCGAGATCGTCGATCGCGTGCGCCTGCTGTGCTCGGTCTACGACCCCTCCACCGGCACCTATCGCGTCAGCTACGCGCTGGCGTTCGAAGTCGCCGGCGGCATCACCTTCGCCGTCGCGATGCTGTGGTTCTTCGCCCTCGAATGGCGCGACCGGCGGCGCGCACGCAAAGCGGTGCGCGACGCGTCGGCGGCGCAGCCGTCGGCCGTGCCCGCAGCGCATTGACGATCGCCATGGCGACGGGTTCGGCCCCGCCGGCACGCGAGACCGCACTGGCCCTGTGGCAGCGCGGCGAGCGCGCCCTCGATGCGGTGTCCGGCAGCGCGCTCAATCCCATGCGCCACCTCGGCGCGCTCGGTTTCCAGTGCTTCTGGCTGCTGGCGGTCAGCGGCGTCGTGCTCTACGGCGTTCTCGACACCTCGGTCGCGGGCGCCTACCGCTCGATCGCCGAACTGTCGCGCCAACCCTGGTACCTCGGCGGCTGGCTGCGCAGCCTGCACCGCTATGCGGCCGATGCCTTCGTCGTCTTCATGCTGGCTCACCTGCTGCGCGAATGGCTGTTCGGCCGCTATCGCGGCTTTCGCCGCTTCTCGTGGCTGACCGGCGTGCCGCTGCTGCTGTTCGCATTCGTCAGCGCCATCGGCGGCTTCTGGCTGAACTGGGACCGCCTCGGCCAGTTCTCCGCCATCGCCACCGCGGAGTGGCTGGACGCGCTGCCCTTCTTCGCGTCGCCGCTGACGCGCAACTTCCTCGCCGTGGCCAGTGTCGGCGACCGCCTGTTCTCGCTCTTCGTGTTCATCCACATCGGCATGCCGCTGCTGCTGGTGTTCGGCCTGTGGTTCCACATCCAGCGCCTCAGCCGCGCAGCGGTATTCCCGCCGCGCGCGCTCGCGGTGGGCGTGACGCTGGCGCTGCTCACGCTCGCGCTGGCGCTGCCGGTGGCGAACCAGGGCGCGGCAGACCTTGCCATCGCGCCCGCAACCGTCGCGCTCGACTGGTGGCTGCTGTTCGTCCACCCTTTGATGTACGCCAGCTCGGCGGGCGCGCTGTGGCTGCTGGTCGGCGCGACGCTGTCGCTGCTGTTCGCACTGCCCTGGCTGCCGCAGCCTGCGGCGCCTGCCGTGGCCAGGGTGGACCCGGCCAACTGCAACGGCTGCCGGCGCTGCTTCGACGACTGCCCTTACGCGGCGATCACGATGGTGCCACACCCGAACGGAAGAATCGCCAGGCAGCTCGCCCAGGTGAACGCCGACCTGTGCGCGAGCTGCGGCATCTGCGTCGGCTCATGTCCTTCGGCGACGCCGTTTCGTAGCGCGGCCGAACTCGCGACCGGCATCGACATGCCGCAGCGGCCGCTGAACACCCTGCGCCTGGCGATGGAAAGCCAGCTCGCCGCGCTTCAGGGCGACGACCGCATCGTCGTCATCGGCTGCGACCGAGGGGCCCGCGTGACGGCGCTGGAAGGCGCCGGCGTGACGAGCCTGAGCCTGATCTGCGCCGGCATGCTGCCGCCCTCGTTCGTCGAGTACGCGCTGCGCGCCGGCGCCGCGGGCGTGCTGGTGACGGGCTGCCGCGAGGGCGGCTGCGAGTTTCGCCTCGGCGCGCTGTGGACGCAGCAGCGCCTGTTCGGCGAGCGCGAGCCTCGCCTGCGCGCATCGGTACCCCGCGAGCGCATCGAAGTGACGTGGGCCGATGCCGGCGACGAGCCCACCCTCGTCGAGGCGCTGAACGCGCTGCGGCGCCGTGTCGCGCCCGTGGCTCGCCCTGCGCAGATGGGCGTGCGGCATGGATAGGATCCCGTCACGGCCCACGCCGCTCGCCTGGGTCGGCCAGTTCCTGCTCTATGGCGTGTTCGCGCTCGTCATCGGCGTGTTCTCGCGCTGGCCGCAGTACCGTCACCTGGAAGACAACCAGGCGCTGATCAAGCTGAGCTTCACGCATGCCGGCAAGCGGGTCGCCGAATGCCGGCAGCTCAGCGCCGACGAGCTCGCGAAACTGCCGCCCAACATGCGCTCGACCATGAAGTGCGAGCGCGAGCGCGCGCCGGTGCGCGTCGAAGTCGACATCGACGGCGCGCCGGCGGTCCGCCACGTCGCGGAGCCGTCGGGCCTGTCGAAGGACGGTGCTTCCGCGGTCTACCAGCGGCTGACCGTGGCGGCCGGCGAACACCGCATCGCCGTGCGCTTGAAGGACAGCGCCGGCGGCAGTGGCTTCGACTACCAGCGCGAGCAGACCGTGAAGCTCGCGCCAGCGCAAATCCTGGTGATCGACTTCGACGCCGAGAAGGGCGGCATTACCCTGCAATGAACACGACCACCCTCCCCGCTCAGGCGCGCACCGTGCCCGCGATGATTGCGCAAGCCGAGTACACGCTCGCGGTGCCCGAAGGCGCGCGCGGCGCCCTCGCCCGTGGCTGGCTGTGGCTCGCCGTGCTGTCGCTCGTCGGCTCGGGCGTGTTCTCGATACTGCTGGTGCTGTCGCGCACGCCGGGCATCAATCAGTGGCTGCCGGTCGCCGACTTCTTTCGCGTCGCGCTCGTCGTGCACGTGGACCTGTCGGTGCTGGTCTGGTTCATTGCCGTCGCCGGGCTGCTGTGGAGCCTGAACAGCGCGCCGCGCGGACTCGCCTCGGGCTGGGTCGCGCTCGCCCTTGCCGGTGCCGGTGCATTGCTGATGTCGCTCGCGCCCTTCCTCGGTCGCGGCGAGGCAGTGATGGCCAACTACATCCCGGTGCTCGACGGGCCGCTGTTTCTCGGCGGGCTGGCGGTGTTCGCCGCGGGCGTCGCGCTGCTGGTGCTGCGCAGCCTGTGGCTCGCGCCCCGGCTCGGCGTGTCGTTCGACGGCGCCGGCGCGCTGCGCTTCGGACTGAACGCTAGCGTCGTCGCCACCGCGGTGGCACTGCTCGCGTTCGCCTGGTCGCTCGGCGCGGTGCCGCAGACGCTCGCAGGCAAGGCCTACTACGAGATCGCGTTCTGGGGCGGCGGCCATGCGCTGCAGTTCACCTGGACACTGCTGATGCTGGTGGCCTGGCTCTGGCTCGCCGGGGCCTGCGGTGCACGCGTACGCCTGTCGCCGCGCATCGCCCTGCTGATGTTCGCACTCGCACTGGTGAGCGTGTTCGTCACGCCCTGGGCCTACCTGGCGCACGACATCGCGTCGGTGGAGCACCGCGACCTGCTCACCTGGGCGATGCGCTTCGGCGGCGGCGTGGCGATCCTGCCGATCAGCCTGGCGGTCGTGCTCGCACTCGCGACTGCTCCCGCTCCTTGCGCAGCGGCGAGGCCCTTGCGCGCGGCCCTGGTGTCGTCGGTGCTGCTGTTCGCGGCGGGTGGGGTGATCGGCCTCTTCATCAGTGGCAGCAACGTGCGCATCCCGGCGCACTACCACGGCTGCATCGTCGGCGTGACGCTGGCATTGATGGGTCTCGTCTACCACCTTTTGCCGCAGCTCGGCTACGCCGCGCCGAGCACGCGCCTGGCCACGCTGCAACCCTGGCTGTACGGCGCCGGGCAGTTGCTGCACATCGTCGGCCTGGTCTGGTCGGGCGGCTACGGCGTGCAGCGCAAGGTGGCCGGTGCCGAGCAGGTACTGCGCAGTTCGGGCGAGGTGGCGGGCATGGGCTTGATGGGCCTCGGCGGCTTGATCGCGATCGTCGGCGGGCTGCTGTTCGTGGTGGTCGTCGTGAAGGCGCTGATGCAGCCACCAGAGCGGTCGACGGCAGGATGATCATCAGCGGAATCCAGCGCGGCCTGCAGTGGCTGTTCATGCGGGTCGAGGCGCTGTTCAACGCGGCCTTCGGCGACCGCCTGAACCCGCTCTACCAGCTCGGCGCGATCAGTTTCTTCCTGTTCTGGGTCGTCGCCGCCAGCGGTCTGTACCTGTACGCGTTCTTCGAGACCGGAGTCGCCGATGCCCATGCGTCGGTCGAGGCGCTGACTCATGGCCAGTGGTGGGCCGGCGGCATCCTGCGCAGCGTGCACCGCTATGCGTCCGATGCCATGGTGTTGACGATGCTGCTGCACATGCTGCGCCACTTCGCGTTCGACCGCTTTCGCGGCTTTCGCTGTTTCTCGTGGCTGACCGGCGTGGCGCTGATCTGGCTGGTCTACGTGTCGGGCATCAACGGCTACATGCTGCCGTGGGACAAGCTGGCGCAGTTCGTCATCACCGCCAGCTTCGAGTGGCTCGACTGGCTGCCGATGTTCGGCGGCACGCTGATGCGCAACTTCATCTACGCGAGCAGCGTGAACGACCGCTTCTTCTCGCTGCTGGCGTTCATGCACATCGGCATTCCGCTCGTCGTGCTGCTGCTGATGTGGGTCCACGTGCAGCGCGTGCCCAAGGCGCGCACGAACCCGCCGCGTCCCATCATGGCCAGCCTGCTGGCGACGCTGCTGGCGCTGTCGCTGATCGCACCGGCACTGAGCCAGGGCGGCGCGGCCGACATGGCAGTCGCCGCCGGCACGCTGCACTTCGACTGGTTCTACCTCGCGCTGATGCCGCTGTTCTACGTCTGGCCGCTGGGGCAGGTGTGGGCGCTCGTCGGTGGCGGCACCGCGCTGCTGCTGGCGCTGCCCTGGCTGCCGCCAGGCCTGGCGCGCCGGCGCAGCGGCGAGTTCACGCTCGAAGTGCATGCCGGCGTGAACGTCAGGCCGCTGGCGGTGCGCACCGGCGAGACGCTGCTCGAAGCCGGCCTGCGCGAAGGCCTGGCCCTGCCCTACGAATGCCGCAACGGCGGCTGCGGCGTGTGCCTGTGCACCGTGCTGCAGGGCAGCGTGGATCACGGCCTCTACCAGCGCAGCGCGCTGCCCGACGCCTTGCGCGCGCAAGGCCGGGCGCTGATGTGCTGCGCCACGCCGCTGTCCGACCTGGCGATCGAGGTCGAACTCGCCGGCGTGGCAGCGCCGCTGAAGCGCCATGTCGGTCGTGTCGAGCGCATCGAGCGCCTCGCGCCCGAGATGATCCGCCTCACGCTGTCACTGCCGGGCGGCGAGCGCATCGCTTTCGCCGCCGGCCAGTACATCAACATCGTGCTCGACGACGGGCAGCGGCGCGCTTTCTCGTTCGCCAACCCGCCGCACGACAACGCGCAGGTGGAACTGCATGTGCGCCTGATCCCGGGCGGCCGCTTCACGACCCACGTGTTCGCCGCCCTGCGGGTCGGCGACACGCTCGTCTTCGAAGGCCCGCTCGGGGACTTCAGGCTGCGCGAAAGCGCCAGGCCGATCCTGTTCGTCGCCGGCGCGACCGGCTTCGCGCCCGTCAAGAGCATCATCGAAGACGCCTTCCACCGCGGCGTGCAGCGGCCGATGTGGCTGTACTGGGGCGTGCGCCAACGACACGACCTGTACCTGCTCGATCTGGCCGAACGCTGGCAGCGCGAGCACGCCGACTTCCACCTCGTGCCGGTGCTGTCGCAAGCCACGCCTGAAGACGCCTGGAACGGCCGCACGGGCCTGGTGCACGAGGCGATGCTGGCCGACTTTCCCGACCTGAGCGGGCATGAGGTCTACGTCTGCGGCTCGGTGAAGATGGTCGAGGCCGCGGTGCCGGCATTCATCGCGCAAGGCCTGGCGGAAGACGTCTGCTTCTCCGATGCTTTCACGCCTTCGGCGCCGCCGCGTGAGAGACAGCAACCCGCCGGCCTGCCCTGAGCTGTTACAGCGGCACTTCGAAGCGCTGTCCGCGAATCGAGAACACTGCCGCCTTCGGCCCGATCTGTTCGAGCTGCAGTTGGGGGGCGACCGGGCTGCCCTCGCGAAAGACCTGGCCGTTGACGACGAGCATGCGGCTCGCCCGCTGCGGTGAGTAGACCGAGCCGCCGATCGCCATGGCCGGCACCTGGCGCCGCAGATCCTCCGGCAGTTCGGCCAGCAGCGGCACGCGCACCGCCGGCTGCGGCGCCGAGGCCTTCTTCGTCGCCGCGTCCGCTGCAGGCGACGTCGGCTGGGGTTTGGCGCGCACCTTTAGCACAGGCGTGCTCGCAGGCGTTGCTGGTGCCGCCGCGGTCACCGTCACGGTTACCGTCGCCGTCGGTCCCGCAGCGGGTGCAGTTGGTGCGGTCACCGCCGGCGTCGAAGGCACCAGCGACGGACTCGGCGACGGGGCTGGCGGTGGGCTCGGCGGGGGGGGTGACGCCGGAACCGGCAGCGGCGCGGGCGCCGCGGCGAGCACCGGCGGCGCATCGTGCGCGGTGAACCGCCACGTCAATGTCGCCGCAAGCACGACTGCCGCACCGACAACCGGCCAAAGCCAGAGCCTGCCGCGGCGAGGCGTGGCGTCGGCGTCGCCCCTCGCGAGCTCGAGCGGCTGCGAGTGCAGGTCGGGCACTGCGCTGCGCTCGCGTTCGGCGTCGGACTTTCTCAGCGCTTCGAGGATGTAAGACATCGCTGGTTCACTTCCCGGCCTGGCGCTGTGCCGCCGCCACGGCGGCAGGCTGACGCAGCGTGTCGAGGGCAACCGAGACCGCGCCGAACAGCGCCGCGCCGAGCACGAGACCGAGCGCCAGCGCGGCGGGAAGTTGCCAGCGCGCCGACATCCGCCAGGGCCGGCGCCGCCCGCGCTTGCCATGGCCCAACACCTCGGCCGCTGCCTTTTCGACGATGCGCTGATCCACATTCGCCTTGCCGGTGGCGTAGGCGCCGAGCAGTGCGCGATCGCACAACAGGTTGATTCGTCGCGGCACGCCGCGCGCGAGGGTGTGGATGCGCTCCACCGCCTGGGCGTCGAAAGGCACCGCCCGGCTCAGCCCCGCCTTCGCGAGGCGGTGATGGATGTACTGCGCCGTCTCGCGCGCGCTCAGCGCATCGAGGTGATAGCGCGCGATCACGCGCTGGGCGAGTTGCTCCAGTTCGGGACGCGCGAGCAGCGCACGCAACTGGGGCTGGCCGATGAGGATGATCTGCAGCAGCTTGCGTTCGTTCGTCTCCAGGTTCGTCAGCAGGCGCAGTTGCTCCAGCACGTCGACCGAGAGCATCTGGGCCTCGTCGATGACGAGCACGTTGTTCTGCCCGATCGCGTGGGTGCGAAGCAGGAAGGCGTTCAACGCGTCGACGTGGCCCTTCACCGTGGGCGTGCCGCTTCCCGCGTGCTCGCGCGGAATGCGGAATTCGTCGCAGATCGACTCGAGCAATTCCAGCGCCGTCTGCTTCGGATTGAAGATGTAGGCGACATTGCAGCGGCGCGGCACCTGCTCCAGGAAGCAGCGGCACACGGTCGTCTTGCCGGCGCCGATCTCGCCGGTGAGCAGCACGAAGCCACCGCCCGCGCGCACACCGTACAGCAGATGCGCCAGCGCTTCGCGATGGCGCGCGCTCATGAACAGATAGCGCGGATCCGGCGCGATCGAGAACGGCTCCCGCTGCAACCCGAAGAACTTCTGGTACATCGTGTGGAGGATATACGGATCGCGGCGGCTTCAGCGCTGCCGGGCAGGCGCGAGGTTCAGCATTTGCGCCCCCAGGGCCTCGGCCACCTCGATGCCGTCGACGGCGGCCGACATGATGCCCCCCGCGTAGCCCGCGCCTTCGCCGGCGGGATAGAGGCCGGCCACGTTGACGCTCTGGAAGTCGCGCCCGCGCGTGAGGCGCAGCGGCGACGAGGTGCGAGTCTCCACGCCGGTGAACACGGCGTCGGGCATGGCGAAGCCCCTGATCTGTCTCTCGAACGCGGGCAGCGCCTCGCGGATCGCCTCCAGCGCGTAGTCGGGCAGGCTGGCGCGGCCCGGTTCGGCCAGATCGGTGAACTGCACGCCCGGCTGGTACGAAGGCAGCACGGCGCCCGGGGCGCGCGAGCGCTGGCCCTTGATGAAGTCGCCGACGAGTTGCGCCGGCGCCCGGTAGCCACCGCCGCCGAGCTCGAACGCGCGCGACTCCCAGCGGCGCTGGAAAGCCACGCCGTCGAGCGGGTTCACCGCTGCGACGTCGCCCGCTGGCTGGCGATAGTCCTGCGGCGAGATGCCGACGACGATGCCGGCATTGGCGTTGCGCTCGTTGCGCGAATACTGGCTCATGCCGTTGGTCACGACGCAGCCCGGCTCCGACGTTGCCGCCACCACGGTGCCGCCGGGGCACATGCAGAAGCTGTAGACCGAGCGACCGTTGCGCGCTTGGTGCACGAGCTTGTAGTCGGCCGCACCGAGGATCGGGTTGCCCGCGTTCGGGCCGAAGCGCGCCTTGTCGATCACGCTCTGCGGGTGCTCGATGCGAAACCCGATCGAGAACGGCTTGGCCTCCATCGCGACGCCGCGCTGCTGCAGCATCGCGAAGGTGTCGCGCGCGCTGTGGCCGAGCGCCAGCACCACGCGGTCGGCGCACAACTGCTCGCCGCTGGCCAGCGTGAGGCCACGAACGTGCCCGTCTTCGACGACGAGGTCGACGACCTTCTGTCGGAAGCGGATTTCGCCACCGAGCGCCTGGATGTCGGCGCGCATCTTCTCGACCATGCCGACGAGGCGGAAGGTGCCGATGTGCGGCTTGGCGACGAAGAGAATGTCCTCGGGCGCGCCAGCCTCGACAAACTCGTGCAGCACCTTGCGCGTGAGGTGGCGCGGATCGCTGATCTGGCTCCACAGCTTGCCGTCCGAGAACGTGCCTGCGCCGCCCTCGCCGAACTGCACGTTCGACTCCGGGTCGAGCACGCCCTGGCGCCACAGGCCCCAGGTGTCCTTGGTGCGCTGGCGCACCTCCTTGCCGCGCTCCAGCACGAGCGGGCGCAAGCCCATCTGCGCCAGGATCAGCGCCGCGAAGATGCCGCAGGGCCCGAAGCCGACGACCACCGGGCGGGCGCGTTGCGTGGCGTCGAAGTCGGCCGGCGCGTGACCGACGAAGCGATAGCGCGTGTCGGGCGTCGGGCGAATATGCGTGTCGCCCGCACAGCGCGCGAGCAGTGCCGCTTCGTCGACCCCGTCGGTCAGCTCGCAATCGACCGTGTACGAGAGCACCACCGCACTCTTCTTGCGCGCATCCCAGGCGCGACGGAAAACGGTGAAGCCGTGCAGATCGGCGTCACGCAGGCCCAGCCGCGTCACGATCGCGGCGCGCAGCGCCGCCTCGGCGTGGGCCAGCGGCAATCGAAGCTCGGTGATTCTCAGCATCGGTGCGCCGGTGGGCGCAGGCCGCCGGCAGGTTCAGCCCGCGGGCCAAGGCGCTTCGCGCTGGCGGCTCAGCCGCCCTTCTTCGGCCGCTTGCCCGGGTTCTTCTTGCTGCGGGTGTGCGAACCGCGCTCCAGGCTGCGCTTCTGACCCTTGCGAATGGTCACGGTCACGCCGGGAGGCGCTGGCGCTCTTGGCGTGGCAAGGCGGTCGGCTTCGGTCTTGATCTTGTTGCCCATGAATGGCTCCGATGGTATAGCTAGCCCGCGATTAGGCCACAACGGCGGTTCGCGGCAGCGTGCAACGGCATGGGGGAAGACGGCTCGGTCGATCCTCACCCCTCACTCGACGTCGTGCTCGGTCCCCTCCGCGGCGACAAGCTCCGACTCCACCGCACGAACCAGTTCCACGAACCTGAGCGCCGCCGGCGAAAGGGTGCGATTGCGCAGTCGCACCAGGGCAGGCTGGCTCCGCAACGTGGGCGAATCGTAGTCGAGCATGAACAGGTTGTCACTGGACAGTTCCGTCGCCAACATCGACGCGCTGCCAGGGAACAAGGCATCGCTCTGCCGCGCGATCCGCTTCGCCGTGTCGAGCGAGTTCACTTCGATGGCGGGGACGAATCCCTTGCGCAGCACGTCCGGCGAACCAGCGCCGCCCCCGTCGTCGCAGCACGTGCCGTTTCCCCGCGCATCAGCACCGTGACGAAAGGAAAGCTCGTCACCTGTTCCCGCGTCGGGCGGCACCCCAGGAGCGGATGCCCAGCGCGACACGCCATGAACAATCGCCGTTTCCGCAACGGAACGATCGTCAGTTCGTCGTGCGGCGTCTGGCTCTCGATCCCGCCCAGCCCCAGATCGTGCCGTCCCGAGAGGACCTCGCTCTCGACTTGGTCTGGTCCGACGACGGTCACCCGCACGCGCAGCCCAGGGTGTTCGCTGACCAATCGCGCAACCGCAGGCCCGACAAGATCCTCTGCCACGTACGGCCCCCCGGCAATGTCGAGGCGACCGGTGTCCAGGCCGGCCAGGGCTTGCAGCTCCGCGCGCAGCGCATTCGCATCGCGCACCAGCAACGCACCGCGTTCGATGACCACACGGCCGAACACGGTCGGCACCGCGCCACTCCGGCCGCGGTCGATGCGGGACGGGTCGCTAGCGCTGACGCTCGCCGGCTGCTGGGCGCTGCTGCTTGCACTCCCGCTGTTCTGGTTCCTGCTCGGCCGCTGGCTGTGGCGCTTCGCCACCTGGGGGTTGCTGCTGCGCGACATCGCGCGCTGCGATCTGCGCCTGGTCGCAACGCACCCCGACCGCTGCGGCGGCATCGCCTTCATCGGGCAATATCCGAAGAGCTACACGCTGTTCGTGTTCGCGCTCAGCAGCGTCGTCGCGGCCGGCGTGCTCAAGCACGTCGTCTACGGCGGGGCGAGCCTGATGAGCTTCAAGTTCGCGCTGTTCGGGATGATCGTGTTCTTCAGTGTGGTCTTCGTCCTGCCGCTGCTGGCCTTCGCGCCCGTGCTCAAGGCGCTCAAGCACCATGGTCTGAGCCGATACGGCGCGCTGGCGAGCCGGCACAACCTGGCCTTCGAGGCGAAGTGGGTTGGCGGGGCGGCAGGCGATCCGGCAGAGAGCCCGCTCGGCTCGCCCGATGTGTCATCGCTCGCAGACCTCGCCGCGGGCTACGAATTCGTCAAGAGCATCCGACCGCTGCCGGTGACCAAGGAGAGCGTCGTCCCGCTGGTGCTGGCGGCATTGGTGCCACTGGCGGGCGTGGCCCTGACCCAGGCGCCGTTCAAGCAGATCCTCGACGCCGTGAAGGGGCTTCTTCTGCTGTGAGGGTGAACAGCTTGGAGGGCCCCGTTCCACATACGCAAGCTGACGAACGTCGCAGCCCGCGGACTCACCGGGCGAGTTGCGCTCGGCCTAAGCTCGGCGCGGCGCAATCAGCCGTATGGCCTTGGTCACGGCACGCTCGGCGACTACCCTTGACAACACAGGTCTCAACCCGTTTACCCGCGATCACAGCCCCACCGCCTCGCGCAGTGCGAACGGCTGCAGCACGACGATCCGTTGATAGCCGACCGCAATCACGCCTTCGCGCTGCAGCTTCTTCAGCGCTCTATGATGGCGCACTTGTCACATTGCTCAGCTACGATTGAACATCGCAGAGCTTACGCACGCGGCCTGTGCTGGCAGGCCATGTTTATCAATCTGCGGGACCCCCCGGATACAGGAGAACGCCATGGGTATCGTGAGCTTTTTCAAAGAGGCCGGAGAAAAGCTATTCGGCCACAAGGAGACCGAAGCGGCAGCGCAGCAGGCACAAGCCGCACCCAGCAACGCCGAACTGCAAGCCGCCTCAGCTGCAGCCAATCAGACGGCGGCGACAGCCATCGAGGCCTATATCGCTACGCAGAACCTGAGCGCAGACGGCTTGCATGTCGAATTCGATGGCGCCTCGATGACTGCTACCGTCAGTGGCACCGCTGCCGACCAATCGACCAGGGAAAAGATCCTGCTTTGCTGTGGCAATGTGCATGGCGTGGCACAGGTGAATGACCTGATGACGGTGATCCAGCCCGCCGAAGAGTCGCGGTTCCATACGGTAGCCAAGGGCGACACGCTATCGGCAATCTCCAAGACGTACTACGGCACGCCGAACCAGTACATGAAGATCTTCGAGGCCAACAAGCCGATGCTCAGCAATCCCGACCGGATCTACCCCGGCCAGCTGCTGCGCATTCCGGCCTAAGCAGGCACCGATGCTTCCAGGCACGCCCATGTACGCGGATCCAGCCTGGGGGGAAATCAGCCACATTCAGCAACACATGCAAACGAGGAGTCTTCATGCATCTGATCTGGACCATCTTGATCGGCTTCGTCGCGGGGCTCATCGCCAAAGCGATCACGCCGGGCTCCGAGCCTGGGGGGTTCTTCCTGACGGCCGCGCTCGGCATCGGCGGCTCCCTGGCCGCAACCTACCTCGGGCAGTTCCTGGGCTGGTACCAGCCGGGACAGTCAGCGGGATTCATCGGCGCAATCGTCGGCGCCGTCATTCTGCTGGGCATCTACCATCTGGTCACGAGGAAGTAATGCGCCTTCGTGCCCGACCCGCGGCTGAGCGCTGCACCTGACAGGAGACAACACCATGGGCTTTGATCTCGGCAGCTTGCTTTCTCAATTCGTCGGCGGAGGAGTCAGCGCCGCCGCAGCACCGGGTCATTTCGAGCAAGTCGCACAGAATGCTCCCCCCGACCTGCTCAGCCAGGGGCTATCGGCCATGTTCCACTCCGACCAGACGCCGCCTTTCGGGCAGATGGCGGGGCAACTGTTCGGTCAAGCCAATTCCAATCAGCAGGCCGGCATGCTCAATCAACTGCTGGGCAGCATGGGGCCGGCAGTGTTGGCCTCGTTGATGGGTCGCGCAGGCGGGGGCGGGGGCGCGCTGAGCGGAATCCTGGGACAACTGACCCAGGGCGGTGGGGCGCCGGTTGCCATCACACCTGAACAGGCATCGCAGCTCACGCCCGAAGAGGTGCAGCAGATTGCCAACCACGCCGAGCAACACAGCCCGGGGATCATCGACGAGATGAGCGGCTTCTATGCCCAGCACCCCGGTTTGGTGAAGACCCTCGGCAGCGCGGCGCTCGCCATAGCCCTGGCCAAGATGGCAGAGAGCCACCGGGCCTAGTCACAAGCCGACTCGATCGGAATCCGTCACTCAACTCACTGGACAAATCAATGAGACTTTCCCTCGCTTCCCTCGCCCTGGCCGCCGGCCTGATTGCATCAACCGCAACAT
>Ga0209048_10001744_pt1 | contig 21994 bp, 21 predicted proteins | sample FrelakmetCRP12CR_FD_187146 | JGI IMG/M metagenome (GOLD analysis project Ga0209048, IMG submission 187146) | Freshwater lake sediment microbial communities from the University of Notre Dame, USA, for methane emissions studies - CRP12 CR (SPAdes)... | ecosystem: Environmental > Aquatic >... | reverse complement strand
CTCGTAGCGCCGGTCGAAGTTGCGGGGCATGGCGTCGAGGCTGCCGGCGTAGACCAGCCACCGCCCGCCGCCGCGAAAGGCGGCGACGCGGGCGTGCTCGAGGAAGCGCCCGACGAGGCTCCGGGCGTGGATTCCGGGAGCGACCTCCGTCAGCGTGGTGCGAACGAGCAGGTCCACGCGGGCCCCGGCGCGAGCCGCCTTCGACAGCGCCGCCAGGACCTTCGGGTCCGTCATGTGGTTGTATTTCAAGATGATGTGGCCACTCGGATTCGCCTCTCCCCGGATGCGCTGGAGCAGCAGGTTGCGGATGGGCGCGCCGGTTCGCATGTGCTTGAGCCGGGGGGCCCGCTCGGACTCGAGCGCGTCGAAGAACGCCTTCGCGTCCCGCGTGAGGCGGCGGTCGGCGGTGAACAGCGAGAAGTCCGTGTAGAGCCGGGCGTTGCGCGTGTTGTAGTTCCCGGTGCCGACGTGAAGATACTCGCGCTTCCCGCGCCGGACCCAGAATGCCTTGGCGTGAACCTTCCGCTCGGGCAGGGGGAGCACCCGGACTCCCGAGTTCTGGAAGCGAAGCCCCCACTCCAGGTTCTGGAGCTCGTCGAAGCGCGCCCTCGCCTCGAGAAGCACCGCCACGTCCTTGCCGGCCCGGGCCGCCGCGATGAGCGAGTGCGCGAGAACGTTGTCGTCGCCCACCCGGTAGAGCGTCGCCCGGACCGACGTCACCTCGGGGTCCTCCGCCGCGGCGCGCGCGAAGTCCTCGACGGCCGCGTAGCTCTGGTAGGGGTGGTAGAGGAGCACGTCGCCGCGGTCGATGCGACCGAAGGGGTCCTGCCGGAACTTCGGGACCTGGTAGGCCTTGAGCGCCGGGAACTTGTAGCGATCCGGGCCGTTGTCCACGATGTCGTTCACGAGCCGGAGGTCGAGAGGCGGCTCGATCCGGAATACCTCGTCCGCCTCCAGCCCGAGCGCCAGCCGGATGGATTCGCTCCAGTGGTTGGGGAAGGTGGCCTCCACCTCGAGGTGGCTGACCCGGCCGTCGAGGCGGGTCTCGAGCGCAGCAGGCAGGTCCTCCCAGTCGAGCCCCAGCTGGTCGATGGCGGCGAGCCGGACGACGCGGAGCTCGTAGAGCTCGGGCTCCCGGCTCTCGAGGAACAGGTCTCCGCGGAGGCGCAGGAGCTCCCCCAGCCGGACGTAGGTGCCCTCCCGCCCCGGAATCTCCAGGAGTCGGGGCACGCCCTCGGGGATCCGGACCAGGTGCTCGAGAACGCCGACCCCGGTGGCGAAGTAGAGAGCCTGGTTGCGGATCTCGCGCACGGCCTCGGCGCGGATGACGTCCGTGCGCGGGGCCACCTCCTCGGCGAGGTAGGCGCCGAAGTAGTCGAGCTCCTCCCGAGCGAGGCTGGAAACCGGGATGACGCGGATTCCCAGGTCCTCGAGCGCGGGGAGGAGGGAGCGGTAGGCCTGGTTGGCGAGCGCCGTCTGGGAGCGGGCCTCGGCGAGCAAGGCCTGGTAGGTCTCCTTCCCGCGTTCCTCCAGGAACGGCCGGGAGATGCGGGCGGCGAAGAACTCGTCCAGGTTGGAGGCCCAGATGGCGAGGAAGCGCAGCCGCTCCAGGCTGGGGAAATCACTCCGGCCCGTCTGAGCCAGAACCCGGCGATTGAAATGGAGCCAGGAGAGCTCCTGGGTGGTCGTCAAGGAACCGCGGCGAGGCATAGATGGGGAGCCAACCACAAATCGGGCGCGCTGGGTATGCCGTCAGTGCGCTTTCGAGCCGGAGCAGGCCGGAGGGTCGCTGATTACTGATTGACGTGGACCACCTTCGCGGGCGGGAAGCCGTTGAAGTGGGTGGCCGAGGCGTGGCTGTAGGCTCCGATGTTCTTGCTGTAGAGCATGTCGCCGAGCCGCAGGTTCGAAGGAAGTTCCTCCGCCATCGACACGACGTCGAGGGCGTCGCAGGTGGGCCCGAACACGGAGCTGATCTGGGTGGGGCCCTTCTTGAACGACTGGAAATGATACTGGCAGTGGTCGAAGATCACTCCCGAGAAGGTGTGGTAGACGCCATCGTCGATGTAGTAGCAGAGCTTCCCGTCGCGAACGGCGCGGCCGATGATCTTCGAGATGGCCGTCCCGGCTGTCGCGACGAAGAACCGGCCAGGCTCGGCGAGGATCTGGATGTCCTTGGGGAAGAGCCGGTCGAGCTCGCGGTTCAGGATCCGGGCGAGCTCCCGGAACGGCTTCACGCTCTTGTCGTAGGGAGCCGGAAAGCCTCCTCCGATGTCGAGCAGGTTCATCTTGGTGTAGCCGCGGTCCCTGGCTTCCTGGAAGACATTGGCGGCCAGGCTGATGGCCTGAACGTAGTTCTGGAAGTTCGTGGTCTGGCTGCCCACGTGGAAGCTGATCCCCTCGACCACGAGCCCCTCGGCTGCCGCGGCGAGGATCAGGTCGACCGCCTCGCCGGGCGAGGCGCCGAACTTCGAGGACAGCTCCACCATGGCCCCGGTGTTCGGGACCTTGAGCCGGAGCGCGACGCCTGCTCGCGGCGCGTACTTCTTGATCTTCCGGATCTCCTCGAGGTTGTCATAGGTCACGAGCGGCCGGTACGGGTCCAGCGCCTGCAGCGTCTCGTTGGCCTTGATCGGGTTGGCGTAGATGATCTTGTCCCAGATCCAGTCCTGACGCTGCTTGTCCGGCATGTCCTTGATGTTCTCGTGGACGATCATGAACTCCGGCATGGAAGCGACGTCGAAGCTCGCGCCCGCCTGGAAGAGCGTCTTCACGATGGCCGGGTCCGAGTTGGCCTTGACCGCGTAGTAGGCCTGCACGCGAGGCAGGTACTTCTTGAACGTGGCGTAGTTGCGCCGCAGCTCGTCGTGATCCACGACGAACAGCGGCGTGCCGTGAGCCTTCGCCAGCTTGAGGAGCTGAGCCCGCGTGACCATCCGTTCCTCCCGCCTTCCGCTGCTAGTCGCCGTCGGTGACCAGGAAGTTCTTGAACTGCCAGGGGTCGTCTCGATCGATGGCCGGGTTGTTGTGGCCCTCGAACGCGTTCGTGTAGTGCTTGAGGGGCGTCCAGTCCGATGGCTTGGAGATGAAGCGGCCCAGATAGGGCTTCGAGACCTTGAGCACGTACTCGTGCGGGATGTCGTCCGGGACCACCACGCCCTTCTGCGGGTTCTCGACCATCCACATCACGGCGGCGACCACGGAGATGGCGACCTGCATCGTGGTCGCGTTCTGGTGCGGCACCAGTCGCCGGGACTCCTCGATGCTGAGGTCGCTGCCGATCCACCACGAGTTGTAGGCGTGCCCCATGAGGAGGGCCCCGAGGATGTCGGAGCCGCTCGTGATCTCGTCGTTGAGGATGCGCAGCTTCTTCTGCAGCTCGTAGTCGTGGCCGCGCAGCTCGTTCAGCGAGGCGATGGCCGAGTCCGCGGGACAGTAGGCGTAGTGGACCGTTGGCCGGTAGATGGCCTTGCCGTTCTCCCAGACGGTGAGCTTGTCCGAAATGGTGAACGCCTCGCCGTGGCGCACGACCATCCCGTGGATCCGGTAATCCGGGACCCAGGAGACCACCCAGGTGTTGATACCCATGCGCGCGAGGCAGATCTGGTTGCGGGGCCCGTCCTCGTGCTGGCAGGCGAGCGGCGGGAGCTCCTTTTCATGGGTTCCCCAGCCCATCTCCGCCGTGGTGGTGCCCTCCTCGCGAAAGCCCTCGATGCTCCAGGTGTTGACGAACTCGTCCACTTCCTTGGGCACGTCGGTGATCTGCGTGTCCCGCTCGCTGCAGTGGATCACCTTCACCCCGAGCTTCATGGCAAGCCGGTTGAAGGCCCGGTCCTTGACGAGCTGGGCGAGCTCCTCCGCGGCGGCTCCCTCCACCTTCCTGTCCTTCTTGAGCCGCTGGGCGATGTCGATGAGCCCCTGCTTGGTGAAGTGGGAGATCAGCCCGGGATTGGCGCCGTGCTCGAGCACGGCCGTGGGTCCCGGATCTGACCACTTCGAGACCATCCGGCGAACGTTCATGTGCCGCCAGTAGAGCGTCCTCTCCTGAGGCTTCTTGTGCTCGGCTCCCTCGTACGGGTCCCAGACCTCGACCGAGGTATTCACGTACAGGACGCCATGGTCGTGGCACCACTGCAGGATCTCGCAGGCGTCGATGTTCCAGGCGAGATCGACGAGGACGTCGCCCGGTCCGAGGTACTTGCCGAGCACGGCCCCGAGGTTGTCCCGGGTGACGCGCTTGCGGACGAAGCGGACGCCGCGCTTGAGCGAGGGGCCGAGCACCTTGCGGCGGTCCTCGAAGTCCACGACGGTGATGTTCTTCGCCGGCACCTTGAGGTGCTTCAGCAGGATGGGAAGCGTGCACTGTGCCACCGCGCCGTAGCCCACGAACAAGATGCGCTTCCCGAACTCGATCATGTGTCCCCTCGGAGGCGAAAGTGTCAGGTCCCGCTGCTCGCCGGGCGGCCATTCTACCGCTGGTGTCGCGCGGGCGGACCTACTTTCCGCAGGCCCAGCTCATTCGCCGGAGACCCGAGCAGGCAGGCGCGAGGCGGAAGCGTCTTGAGCGCGTGAAGCGGCGACCGCCACGAGCGCGAGCCCTTCGAAGAGGACATGGGCTGCGAGCAAGCTCGTCAGGTCCGCGTGGTCGAGCGCGGGGCAGACCTCCACGACGTCCATGCCGATGATCTGCAGGCCTCCGAGCGCGCGGAGGAGGCCGAGGGCCTCCCGAGAGGTGAGACCCCCCGGGACCGGAGTTCCCGTTCCGGGAGCGAAGGCGGGGTCGACCGCGTCCACGTCGAACGAGACATAGAGGGGGCGGCCTCCCACCGCGCTGCGGATCTCTCTTGCCACCGTCCCGACGCCGAGGTCCGCCACGTCGGACGAGGAGTAGACGAGGCCGTCGTGCTCCGAGTCGTGTCCGTCGCTGTCGGCACCGCGCGGCCCGCGCACCCCGACCTGGTGGAGCTGCCCGGGAAGGACGAGCGCCTCGTCGAGGGCGTGGCGGAAGGGCGTGCCGTGGTGGAAGCGCTCGCCCCAGACCTCCGGGCCGCTCGTGTCGAAATGGGCGTCGATGTGGACCACGGCCACCGGCCCGCGAGCGCGGGACGCGGCGCGAAGCGCCGGGAGAGCGATGGAGTGGTCTCCGCCCACGAGAAAGGGCACGGCGCCCTCACCCATGACGAGGCCCACCTCGGCCTCCACGCGCTCCCGCATCGCCGCCGACTGGAACGGCGGGAAGACCACGTTCCCGCCGTCGATCGATGGAGCCCGCTCGAACACGTCCAGTCGGTGGTGCGGGTGCCATCCCTGCAGAAGCGCGCTCACGCGGCGCACGTGGAAGGGCCCGAAGCGAGAGCCGGGGTGGTAGGTGGAGCCGCCGTCGAAGGGCACGCCGAGGAACACGGCGCGAGTCCCGGGCGGCAGCGCCCGGGTGGCAACGGATGGCAGGCGGAAGAACGGCGTCTGTCCGTGAGCCAGGTACTCAAGAGCCGACTGCTGAGACAATGTCTTCTCCGAGCAAAGAGAGGATCCGCTCGCGCACCAGGTGCGCGAGGTCGGTCGGGCCCGCGCAGGCCCCTGCGACCACCGGGTCACCGAATCGGACGCGGACCACTGCGCGCTGGTTGCCGGCGAGCCGGAGGTAGTGAGGGAGGAACGTGGCGTCGCCCACCCAGGCGAGGTCGCGCGGCTCGTAGGAGAGCGCGACGGGAACGACCGGCACGCCGCTGCGACGGGCGAGCCCGAAGAGACCGCGGCGGAAGGGAAGCACCTGCCCCCCGGTGGTGGTCGTGCCCTCGGGGAAGTTCAGGACCGGCAGGCCCGCCGTCAGCGCCCGCTCCGCCCCGCGGATGACCCGCGCGCCACTCTGGACGTCGCCGCGGCTCACGAACAGGACCCCGAGCTCGCCTACGAGCCCGCCGATGATGGGCCAGCCGGAGACGTCGAGCTTCGACACCGGGACGCACGGGACCGTCGAGCCGACGACGAGCGGGTCGAGCCAGCTCACGTGATTGGAGGCGAGGATCCCGGGGCCGAGGGGCAGCGCTCCCTCGACCTCCACCCGGACTCCATGCAGGTCGAGGAGCCGCCGGCAGACGTCGCGAAGGACCTGGGCCCGTGCACGCATCTCATCGGCGTCGGTCGCGCTCCGGAGCCTGCGAAGCCGTCCGGCGGCTGCCGCCGCCGAAATGCTCGACGCGGCGATGCAAACCCCGGCGCGCGCGAACCTCACTCCGGCCTCGGCGGCCGGAGGGATGAGGCGGGTCGGGCTCAAGCCGCCCCCGCGAAGCCCTGCGCCTGCTCGACGAGGCCGAGCCGGCCGAGCCGTCCCTGGAGCTTGTCGAATGTCGGCCGGTCGACGCAGGACACGATGCGGCGGTCCCCGGGCCCGTAGAAGTCCTCGCGAATCGAGGTCTCCCGGGCCCCCAGCGCGGCGTGGAGGGCGCGGGCGGCGACGTTGTCTTCCTTGACCGTGAACCAGCAGGAGTCGATGCGGTTGCCGAGAGCGGCGATGAGCCGGCGCAGGAGCTGGAACGCGACCCGCGAGCCCTGGTACTCGGGCGCCACCGCGAGGGTGGTGCAGTAGGCCTCTCGACCGCGAATGAAGCTGAGGACGTAGCCCACCGCGCGCCCGTCCTCCATGGCGATGAAGCAGGAGTCGGGAAAGAACTCGCAGCAGAGCCGGACGTAGTAGGGGCCGAGGACTCCCTCGCCGGCGGCCCCGAACACCTCCTCTTCGAGGTGCATCAGGGCCGCGAAGTCGTCGGAACGCAGGGGACGGATCTCGCGCTTGGCCATAGCTCCCAAAGTCGTTACAGCCTAGCCCCGTCGTGTGGACGCAAGGTCACGCGCCGGCGACGAGTCGGCGAACTCGACCCCGGCATGCCCCGCGCCGGCACCGGTCCGCAACCTGCCGCCCCGCACCTACCCGGCCTCACCCCGTCTCGGCGAGTGGGGCGGCGAGCCCGTCGCCGCCCGGCCGCCGGGCGCCGCGGCGCGCGGCGCGAGCGGATCGCGCGAGGTGACCTCCCGCATGAGCGATTCGAGGGCCTCGACGGCATCGCAGCTCCTCGAGCGCGCCAGCCCGGAGAGGGCCTTCCGAAAGCCGTCCCGCCGGGCCAGGAAACCGGAGATGGAGGGGCCGGAGATGCGCGAGTGGTGGATCTTCATGCCCACGCCGAGGGCCTCCACCTGGTGGGCGTTGAGGCGCTGTTCCGCGCTCGACTCTGGGGCGATGAGCATCGGCTTCCCGAGGAAGATGGCCTCGCTGATGAGCTGGTGACCCCCGGTCGCCAGGACCGCGAGGGAGCTCGCCAGGTCCTTCACGAAGCCAGCTTCGTCGATGGGCTTGTGAACGACGTTCCCTTCCTTTCCCTCGCGGCCGGCACCGTAGACGACCACCGGATGCCCGAGGGACTGGAGAGCCGCATCGACATGGGAGGTGTAGAGGTGTGCCCCGTTGTTGAAGTAGACGAGCAGGTGGTCCCCGTCGAACGGGCGCGCCCTCAGGACTCGCTCGCGCAGCACGGGGGGGACGTGGCGGACGCCGGCTCTGCGAGGCGGAGCCTCGTAGAAGCTCGAGACCGCCGCCCGGTCGACCTTCCCGATGAGGAGTCGGTACAGGGCTCCGTCCACCGCGAGCTGGAGGCGATCGCGAAGGGGTACCCGGGGCCGACAATGCGCGATCACCCCGACGTGGTCGAACCCGATGCGGGGGACGCCGATTCGCGCCGCCGCGCGAAGGACCAGCGGCTCGGAATCCGACACCACGACGTCCGGGCGAAACTCGGCCAGGCGCCCTTCGACCTCGCGGCACCGAGGTCCCCTGGTGAAGAGGTCCCAGGCGAGCCCCGCGTTCGAAGCGACGGTGGCGGCCCGGGAGACTTTCGAGCCGCGATAGTCGAACGCCAGGTAGGGGATGCGCTCCACCGGGAACTGGCTCGCAAGGATCTCGAATGCGTCCCCGCCTGCGAAGGCGAGGACCTCGTTCCTCTCCGCGAGCGCGGGCAGGAGCGCCAAGACCCGGGTCGCGTGGCCGCGGCCATATCCATGGACTCCGTACGCGATGCGCACGGCGGGTAGGGTGGACCGCGGACGCGTCCGCTCGTCGGCGGATGGGTGACGAAGGTGGGACGGAACGTGGAAACTCCCGTGACGCAGGACACGGTTGTTCACCCAACCGCCATGTGCCCCGCCTAGACTGGCTCCATGGACGAGCTACACGTGGTCTTCGGCCCCGGGCAGGTGGGGCGACTTCTCGTCGACAGGCTCAGGGACCTCGGCAAGCAGGTCCGGGTCGTGCGTCGCACCGCCGGGGGCGCGAGCCTCGGCGTAGAGGTCGTCGCCGGCGACGCCACCGACCCTGGTTTCTGCGCCGAGCAGGCCCGCGGTGCGGTCGCCATCTATCACTGCATGAACACCGCCTACAGCGCGCGGCTCTGGGCGGAGCAGTTGCCCCGGCTCGCCGCGAACCTGGCGGCGGCGGCAGGCGGGGCCGGGGCGCGGCTCGTGGTCCTCGACAACCTGTACGCACTGGGGCGGCCGAGAGGCCGCTTGCTCGACGAGGACGTTCCCATGAACCCGTGCAGCGCGAAGGGGGAGATTCGCGCCCGGGTCGCGGAGTCCCTCTTCGCCGCTCACCAGCGCGGCGACGTGAGGCTCACCATGGGACGGGCGTCGGACTTCTACGGACCGTGCGGCCTCCAGACGCACTTCGGCGAGCGGTTCTGGAAGCCGGTCCTGGCAGACAAGACGGCCACGCTCCTCGTGAACCTGGAGACTCCCCACACCTACCACTACATGCGCGACGTGGCGCGAGGCCTCGCCACCCTGGGATTGGCCGAGGACGATGTTCTCGGGCGCGCCTGGATGCTGCCGTGCGCGACGGCGGGAGGCACGCGCGACCTCGTGGCGCGGTTCTCGGAAGCGCTCCGGCGCCCGATTCGCGTCCGCTCGATGCCCGCCCTCGCCAGCCGGATCCTGGGCTGGGCCGTGCCGATGCTCCGGGAGCTCTCGGAGATGTCCTACCAGTGGGACGAGCCCTTCGTGGTCGACGATCGGCGCTTCCGCGCCCGGTTCGGGCTCGAGGCCACGGCGGTCTCGGAGGGCGCTCGCGAGACCGTCGACTGGGCGGTGCGTACCTACCGTCCCGGTGGGCCGGCCCGGTCGCCGGCCCGCGCGGCGCGCTGATCCGCCGCGGAGACGGCCGTTCTCACGAGCCGAGGAAGCCTTGCCCGGCCGGCGAGGGCTGCGAGCAGGGACAGCGCCGCGGCGACGGCCAGGGCTCCCAGGTGGCGGACGTCCAGGCCGGTGGCGGCGAGCTTGTCCGGCTTGAAGAGCAGCGAGCCCAGGAACGCGTACATCGCGGAGCCGGGCACGAGCGCGAGCGCACTCGCGGCGAAGTAGTCCCGGGCGCGAAGCCCGGTCGTCCCGAAGGCGTAGTTAAGGAGGTAGAACGGGACGAACGGCGAGAGCCTCAACCAGAACACCACCTCGAAGCCAGCGTGCTCCAGGGCCCGGGTGAAGGGGGAGAGGTGGCGACTGCGGGTGAGCAGTCTCCGCAGCGCGTCCCCGCCGACGAAGCGACCCGCCGCGAAGGCCGCGGTGGCGCCCAGGGCCGTCCCGGCGACGGCCACGAGCGTCCCGGCGACCGGCCCGAAGACGTTGCCGGCGGCGAGCGCGAGAGGGGCCGAGGGCAGGAGCAGAAGCGCCGCCGGGATGAACGCGGCTGCGTAGAGCAGGGCGCCCTCGGGGCCAGCCTGCCTGGCGGCCTCGAGCAGGCGGGTGCACCACTGCCACAGGGGGAAGACGAGGCCCAAGCTCAGGAGGGCAACGAGGAGCACCGCGAGCGCCAGCATTCTTCGCACGGCAGGGATCCTATTTCCGCGGCCGCCGGCGCGGGGCAACGAGCGCGTGACACGGAACGGCTCGCCGGGGTCCTTCCTCGCCACGCGTGGCACCGGGGCTGTCAGGCTGCTGCGTCGCCGCGCAGCCTGCGTCTCAGCAGGTGGATCGCCAGAGCGGTCCCGAGGAGTCCGGCGCCGAGGAGGCCGACGCGCTGCCAGGCTTCCGCGAGCGACGCGGCGTCGCGGCCCACGCGAGCCCCGAGCCAGAGGATGAGGGGTACCTGGATGAGGGCTGCGGTGGCGTCCACGGCGAAGAAGCGCGGAACGCCCATCTGGGAGGCTCCGCACGCCAAGTAGATGGGGCCGCGCACGAGTGGAGTGAAGCGTGTCACGAACACGAGCCCGCGCCCGTGGCGCCGCACCGCGGCGAGAGCGTCCTGGACCGACGGTGACTCGAAGGCCCTCTTGAGGGGACCGAAGCGCGATACGCCCCGAGCCAGCCGGCTCCCGATGAACACGGCGGCGGAGTTCGCCGGCAGGAGGCCGACCAGCACCGCGAACAGCGCCGTGAAGAAGCCGATCCGCCCCTGGCTCCAGAGCATGCCCAGGGTGGCGGTGACGATTTCCTCCGGAACGGAGGGCAGGACGCAGGCCTGGAGCAGGAGCCAGGTCGCGGTGAGAGCGATCTGCCACTCGGGGAGGCCGGCGAAGCTGACGAGCAGGTCCTGCATCCGGAATCACTCTACCGGAACGTGCTCGAAACTTCGCCAATGCCTCGACTCCCCGCAAACAGGAGGGCGCGGCCCCCGGAGCTCGCGCGATGCTCGGAAGGCCAACGTCTCCTGACCGCGGCGAGAGCGAGCGTCCCTCCCCGGGACCCTCCCCGGCAGGCGGAACCGCGGACGAATGAGCGGAATTGGCACGAGACGGCCACACACCGGCCTCATGGCGCGTGCAGGATGTCGCCTGGCTACTCGCGGGGCGGGCTGGGCGAGGGTGGAAATGGGTCGCCACAAGGAGGCTACTCGTGACCAGCTACCAGCTGTACGCCATCTACGTCGGCGCGTACGCCGACTCGTCGCATTTCGCAGCCGAGGGCGAGGCGGGTCCCCGAAGGGCGTACGCGCTGCCCGACACCTGGCTGAGCTCCATCGAGCGAGCCATCGCCGAGCTCGCGGTCCACGACGCCACGAACGGGACGCCCATGCGCTCCAAGGCGCAATTCGATCGCTCTCTCGAGGAAGGCGCGCCGCTGCTTCACCGCCTGAATCTTCGAGACCGCCGCTTCAACCGGGCGGGTGAGGTCGCGGGACGCCAGCTCGCGCTGGCCGGTCTCGTCGACGCACAGACGCGCTAGCTCCCCTTCGATCGCCTCGCAACAGGCCTGCCGAGAGCCGTGTGCCACCCCTGCGCACATCGCCTCACAGATCGTGACGCCGGGGCCGTTCCGTTGCCAAGTCGTTTCCGCCGCCTCACCACTCCGAGACCGCGCTCCCCTAGGCTCAGCCGGGTATCCCTCGGACGGGGAAGGAAGGAGCACTGTGACCGCGAGCCAGGTCCTCTTCGCTCTAGCGCTTCTCGGCGTCGTACTCGTTGGGCTCCAGGTCCTCCTGCTGCGCCGGCACACCCTCCTGCCGCGCGGGGAGCCCCTAGACGTGGCCGGGATCTCGGTCCTCAAGCCCCTCTGCGGGGTGGACGAGGGTCTTTGGGAGAACCTCGAGACCTTCGCCTCCTTGGACTACCCGCTCTACGAGGTCTTGCTCGGAGTCCGCGACCGAGGCGACCCGGCCTGGCCGGTCGCCGCGGCTGCGGTGGCTCGCTGGCCCCTCCTGTTCAGGCTCGTCGAGCAGCAGGGCGAGCCGGGCCTGAACCCGAAGGTGAATCAGCTCATCACCCTCGAGCGCTCGGCCCTCTACGACACGCTCGTCGTCAGCGACTCGAACGTCCGTGTCGGGCCGGACTACCTCCGAGGGATCGCCTGGCACCTGCAGGTGAAGGAGGTGGGGTTGGTGACTCACCCCATCGTGGGCGTGGGCGAACGGTCGGTGGGGGCGTTCTTCGACAACCTCCACCTGGCCGCGAGCGTCTCGACGGGCATGGTGGCGGCGAAGCGCCTCGCCGGGCGCGACATCGTCGTGGGGAAATCGATGGGTCTGCGCCGGGCCGATCTCGCGAGACTGGGCGGCTTCGAGGCCGTGAAGGACGTACTCGCCGAGGACTACGTCCTGGGACTGAAGATCTCGTCCGAGCTCGGGAAGCGCGTCGCCATCGCCGCCTCCCCCGTCGAGAACGTCAACCAGGATCGAGCGGTGGGCGAGTTCCTCGGGCGGTACACGCGGTGGTGCGTCATGCAGAGGAAGATCGCGGGCTCGACGGTCTACGGCTCGCAGGTCTTCCTCAACCCAGTCATCTTCGCGGCCTCGGCTGCGGCGCTCGCTCCCTGCCCGGCGTCCGCCACGTTCTTCCTGGCCGTCTGCTCCGCGAAGGCCGTCCTGGACGATGTCGCGATGCACACGCTCCGTGGGACGGGATTCCGCTGGCGCCGCCTGCCGCTCGTTCCCGTGAAGGACCTCCTCTTCGCGGTCGCGTGGGCGCGTGGTTTCTTCGAGAACAGCGTGACCTGGCGCGGGAACCGCCTGAAGGTGCTCCCTGGGTCCGCCCTGGCCCGCCCCGGCCGGCAGCCGTCCATCGAGGCGATCGAGCAAGTGGAGGGGAACCTGGCGACCGACCCGTGAGAGCCCGGGCTCCCGGGCAGCGGTGTGGGCGTCTCGCCGCGGACTGCGATCAGGCCACGGCGGCGGCCACTGTGACCGGTCGCGGAGTCGGCGTCCAGGCGCGGGGAGCGATGCGCTCCGTCGCCAGCCAGCCTTCCCAGACGACCTCGCCGGACGCGTGCGCGAGCAGGCGAGCCCGGCCGAGCTGGGTGGTGCACCCGGCATTGAGGATGCGCATGGGAGCTGCCCGCGAGCCCGCGACGTGGAATTCGGCCGGCACGTGGCGGTGGCCGTGGAGCACGAGCTGACACCGGCCCAGGATCCGGCTGAGGAGGTCCTCGCCGAGCGGCAGCTCGTCGGCGCTGGGGAGACCGATGAGCGTCGCCAGCCTCTCGGCCAGGTCCTCCACCGGCAGCGGCAGGACGTGGTGGTGAAGCATCAGCACGGTGAGCGATCCCGGGGGGGCGTCGGCCAAGGCGACCTCGACGTCCGCCACGTCCTGAGGAGTCACCTCCCCATGGCCGTCGATGAGCGACCTGTTGTGCGGCGCGGTCGAGTCGAGCCGGACGATGTAGATTCCCGGTCGCGCGGTGACCGCCACACGGCCTCCGCGCATGAGCCCGCGAGCGGCGTCGTCGCCCATGCGGTCGTGATTGCCCGGGACGACGAGGAGCCGCCCCTGCTCCAGGAGCGGGGCGAAGACGCGCTCGAAGCGCGCCAGCTCCTCCCGGCGGCCGCGATGGGTCACGTCGCCGGTGAGGAGCACGTCGTCCACCCTGGCCGCGAGCAGCGCCTCGACGATGCGACGCGCCGCGTGGTCCGTGGCGTCGTCGCGCCCGATGTGGAGGTCGGAGATGTGGGCAAGAGTGCGAGACACTCGAAATCCTCCATCCTGGACTCCTATTCTTCTAGTGCACGAAAGTGTCGGAGTTGGCTCGCGCAGGGAGCGGCTTCGAGAATCTTGCTCTGGGACCCGTTGCAACCGATGTCGCTGTAGAATCCGGCCGGGAAGGCCAGGTGGAGACCATCATCATCGACGGGCGGTCGGTATCGGTGCGAGCGGGGTGCACCGTCCTCGAGGCCTGCCGGACGAACGGGGTCTCCCTTCCCACCCTGTGCCACCTGGACGGGGTCTCTGAGGCGGCATCGTGCCGGCTGTGCCTCGTGGAGGTGATGGGCCTTGAGAAGCCCATCGCGGCTTGCTGCACACCCGTGTGGCAGGGCATGGAGGTGAGCACGTCCACCGAGCGCCTCCGATTCCACCGGCGCGCGGTGGTGGAGCTCTTGTTCGCAAGTGGCAACCACGTGTGCGCCATCTGCCCGGCAAGCGGCCGTTGTGAGCTCCAGCGCCTGGCGGACGCAGTTGGCCTCGACCACTTCCGGCGCCCGGCCGCGCCAGCGCCGCACCCCGTCGACGCCTCTCGTCCCCGCTTTGGACTGGACCCGGGGCGCTGCGTTCTCTGCAGTCGCTGCATCCGGGTGTGCTCCGAGATCGAGCGCGCCCATACCCTCGGCGTCCTCGGGCGAGGGGCCCGGAGCCGTCTCGCTGCCGACGGCCCGGCGTGGGGGGAGAGCGCCTCCTGCACCGACTGCGGCAGGTGCGTCGCCGCCTGCCCGACCGGCGCGCTCTTCGGGAAGGCGCGGGCGGCCCAGGGGCTAGAGCCGAGGGCGAATCGGGCGCCGGCGCCGCTCCCCGAGGCCCTCGCCGCCGGTCACCCCAAGCGCACCGCCACGCTCTGGCTCGGCGGATGTGCCGGTTGCCACATGTCCCTGCTCGACCTCGACGAGCGGCTCCTCGCGCTCGCCCCGTCGATGGACCTCGTCTACTCCCCCCTCGTCGACGCGAAGGAATTCCCTGCGGACGTCGACGTGTGCCTCGTGGAGGGAGCCGTCGCGAGCGAGGAGCACCTCTCGCTCCTCCGGCGGGCGCGCGAGCGCACGCGGTTTCTCGTGGCCCTCGGAGACTGTGCGGCGAACGGCAACGTCACCGCCATGCGAGACGTGGCCGGCGGCGTGCCGGCGGTGGTCCGTTGCGCGTGGTCGGAGGCCGCACAGGCGCGTCGCGACCCGGCGCTTCCTGGACTCCTCGAACGCGTGCTAGCCCTTCAGGATGTGGTGGAGGTGGACCTGGTCGTCCCCGGCTGCCCCCCGCCTCCCGACCTCATCTACTACGTCCTCGCGGAGCTGCTCGGGGGGCGATGTCCAGACCTGCGGGGGCAACGGTGGCCCGGGTGACCCGGTGAGCCGGCGCATCGTCATCGACCCCGTCACCCGCATCGAGGGGCGTGCGCGAGTGACCATCGAGCTCGGCGACGACGGACGCGTCCGGGACGCCCGCGTGCAGGTCGCGGAGCTCAGGGGCTTCGAGGCGATCTGCGTGGGTCGACCGCTGTTGGAGATGCCCGCGCTCACCGCCCGCATCTGCGGCATCTGCCCGGTATCGCATTCGCTCGCTGCCGCGAAGGCGGGCGACATCATCCTGGGCGCGGACCCGCCACCCACGGCCCGGAAGCTCCGGCGGCTCGTCCAGCTCGGCCAGCTCGTGCAGTCTCACGCCTTGTCCTTCTTCTACCTCTCGGCCCCAGACCTCGTCTTCGGATGCGACGGTGACCCGGCGCGGAGGAACATCTTTGGGGTGGCGAGGACCCTCCCGGAGCTCGCCCGGGACGGAGTCGCCCTGCGTCGGTTCGGCCAGGAGGTGATCGCGCGGGCCGCAGGACAACGGATCCACGCCGCCTACGCGGTGCCGGGAGGCGTCGCCCGCCCCCTTCCCGAGGAGGGGCGCGATCGCATCCGCGCCGAGCTCTCGGAGGCGTTCGCGGCCACCGAGCGTACCCTGGCCTGGTGGAAGGAGGCGTCCCTCCGCCAGAGCGAGGAGGAGTCCGCCTTCGGGAACTTCGACAGCCTCTTCATGGCGCTTGTCGGGCACGACGGCGAGCTCGAGGTGTGCGACGGCCTCCTTCGGATGGTTTCCGCGACGGGAGCGGTGCTGGCAGAGGACGTCGAGGCCAGCGACTATCCAAACCTCCTGGCCGAGATGGTGGAGCCGTGGACCTATGTGAAGCTGCCCTACTACAAGGCCATGGGGTACCCGGACGGTCTATACCGGGTTGGTCCGCTCGCGCGCCTCAACGTCGCGTCCCGGTGCGGGACCCCGCGGGCCGACCGCGAGCTCGAGTCGTTCCGAAGGATGGGGAAAGGAGCGGTCCTCTCGACCTTCCACGCCCACCGGGCGCGGCTCGTGGAGATCCTCTGGGCGCTGGAACGCATCGAGGGCCTGCTTGCCGACGACGACATCCTCGGCCGCGAGGTGCTCGCCCCCGCGGGCGAGAGGAGAGGCGAAGGCGTGGGGGCCTGCGAGGCGCCTCGAGGGACGCTCTTTCACCACTACCGGGTCGACGCGGACGGACTGGTGACCTGGGCGAACCTGGTCGTCGCCACCGGACAGAACGCGCTCGCCATGAATCGCGCCGTGCGCCAGATCGCCGACCGCTGGATCTCGGGGGCGCGGATCACCGAGGGGATGCTGAACCGCGTGGAGGCCGGTATCCGGGCCTTCGACCCCTGCCTCTCCTGCTCCACGCACGCATTCGGCTCGAGGCCCGTCGCCCTGCGCCTGATCGGGCCCGATGGAGAAGTAATCGACGAGCGCACCGCCCTGGACTGCTAGCGCCCGCGCGCCGCCTCGCGCGGGCGGGTGGGAGGGGGAATCATGGCCAGACGAGACGTCGTCGACCGCATCCGCGCCTTCAACGAGGGGCGCGATCCCGATCTCCTGGAGCGCAAGTACAAGGCGATGCGGTCGGGTCCGCACGCGTTCCTGCGCGGGACCGCTCACCTCTTCTACGAGGAGCTCCCTCGCACGGCCGTGCTCGAGGACGTGCCCGCGGCCTGGATCTCGGGCGACCTCCACATGGAGAACTTCGGCACCTACAAGGGCAACGACCGGCAGGTCTACTTCGACCTCAATGACTTCGACGAGGGCGCGCTCGCGCCCTGCACCTGGGACCTCCTCCGGCTCTCCGTGAGCCTGCTCGTCGTCGCGCGGGAGCTGGACCTTCGACGAAAGGTGCGCCGCACGCTCGCGCGCTCGCTCCTGGAGGCATACGCCGCGGCCCTCGCACAGGGGAAGGCGGGATGGGTGCAGCGGGAGACGGCGCAGGGGATGGTACGGGCCCTGATCGACCAGGTTCGCCTCCGCCGGCGGCGGGCGTTCCTCGACAGCCGGACGGTCTGCAAGGGCGGAAAGCGCAGCCTGCGGGTCGACGGAAAGCACGCCTTGCCTCCATCCCCATCCGCGCGCCGCCAGGTGACGAGGCTCATGCGGCGGCTCGCCCGGGAGCGCGGCGACGGCACGCTCGATCCAATCGACGTCGCTCGACGCATCGCGGGCACAGGCAGTCTCGGGCTCGAGCGCTACGTGGTTCTCGTCCGGGGGCACGGCTCCCCGGACGGGAACCTGCTCATCGACCTGAAGTACGAGCCCAGGTCGGCCCTCCGACCCTACCTCGACCTTCGGCAGCCCCGCTGGACGAGCGAGGCCGAGCGGGTCGCGAGCGTGCAGCACCGGGCGCAGGCGGTGACGCCGGCCTTCCTCGCCGCCGTGCATCTGCGAAAGAAGGCGTTCCTCTTGAAGGAGGCGCAGCCCTTGGAAGACCGGGTCCGGCTCGCCGCTACCAAGGCGATCCTCGGGGACCTCGCCGGGCTCGTCCAGACGCTCGGGGCTCTGGTGGCCTTCAGCCAGCTGCGCAGCGGCGGCCGCCAGGGGTCGGCCGTCGCAGACCAGTTCATCGCGTTTGGCGAGCAAGGAGGTTGGCGGCGCGAGCTCCTCGGCCTGGCAGAGGACATGGCTGCCCGCGTCGAGGAGGACTGGCGAGCATTCCGCGCGGCCTCGCTCTAGTAATACGGTCCTGCAGTGGGACGGCGCGTTAATCCCTTATCCGGAACCCGGCTCGGGGCGGCGGCCCCGGAGGCGGGTGCCACCAGGCGGAGGCGATTGTGGAACCGACCTTCAGCGAAGCGGTCCTGACCGGCGATTACACCCAGAAGGGGGTGCCGCTGAGTCGCGATGACATTGCCAACTATCTCAGCGTGTTGGTGCGGCTCGCGGCCCTGGACGGCTTCGAGGTGGCCGAGAAGAACTTCATCCACCGCGCCGCCGCCGCGCTTGGCCTTGAAGCAGATCTTGCCAGGAACGCCCACAAGCTCGTCGACGACAAGGCGATTTCCACGGAGACCCTGGTGGCGAGGATCCAGGACAAGGGGCTCCGGCTATGCCTCCTGCGCGATGCGTACCGCCTCGCCGCCGCGGACGAAGTCATCAGCCCGTCCGAAATCCGGGAGCTCGCGACGATCGCGAAGGCTCTAGGAATCGACCACCGCGCCGCGTCCGCGGTTCGCTCCATCGCGCTGCAGGAGGCGCGTCTCCAGGGCGAGTTCACGAAGATGGTGAGCGCCGCGCGGGCCTGAACGATCCACTGACACCTAGCGCGATCGGGCACCCTGGAGGCGCTCGGGGCCGCTAGCGAGCGCCATCTGCCTTCGCGGGCGGCGCGCCTCCGCCGTAGACCGGCGGGTCTCCGAGGCTTCCCGCCGGCGGGAGGTGGCGCACGAAGGCCACGATTCGCCAGATCTCCTCATCGCTCAGGATCCCGCGCGATGCCGGCATTCCGGAGGGGAAGAGGCCGTTCTCGATGATCCACTTGAGCTGTCCGTCGCTGTAGGCCTGTACGTCCGGCGAGTTCAGCTTCGGAACCGGAGGGGACATGGCCTCGGCGAATGGAACGCCGGTGTTCTGACCGTCGAGACCGTGGCAGACGAAGCAGTAGCTCGAGAAGGCTCGCTGGCCCTTTCGGACGGCATCAGCGTCCCCGGCCAGCGGGTTCCGTTCCTCCCGCCCCCCCACCGTGAGTCGCCGCTTCACCTGCGAGGCGACCGCCCGCTCGAATGCCCCGGGCGGGGTCGCCTTGCAGCCAGAGGCGGAAAGGCTGAGGCCGATGGCCAGCAGGGCCGCAGTGGGCACGGGGGCTCGCAGGGTCACTCCTCCACGACGATGGTCATCTTCATGTTCCCGTGACCGGAGCCGCAGAAGTGGTCGCAGATGGTGAGGTAGCGCCCCTGGACCCGCGGAGTGAGCGTCATCTCCGTGACCTTCCCGGGCTCGATCTCGAGGTCGATCCCCAGGTCCTTCTGGAAGAAACCGTGGGTGACGTCCAGGCTGCGGAGGCGGAGCATGACGGTCTCCCCCTTCTTCACCGTGACGACGGCCGGGGAGAACTCGAACCGCTTGGCAGTGATCTCCACCACCCGAGGCTCGCCCCCCCTCGCCGGCGAGGAGAGCGCCACGACGGCGGCGAGGGCGACTACGTGAGCGCGCTGGAATGGTCTGGGCATGGGCGTCTCCGTGGGAGGATCAGAGCGAGGACGGCTTGAGCAACTGGGCGAATCCTTCGGTTCCCGAGTACTCACGCATCGAAAGCTCGACCTCCTCGCAGCGCACGGTCCTCGAAGAGGCGCGGTTCCCGGCATCCGCCACCCGGAGCCCGAGGTTCCTGAAGGGGTGCTCCTTGTCGAACGGGATTGGCTTCTTGTCGGCCGCTTGAGCAGGGTCCGGAAAGGCAAAGATGAGAGAGCGCGCGGCGTAGTGCGTTGCGTGCGGGCCGGAGTGCAGGTCCTCCCGGTGGATGTGACCGTAGAGGACGGTCACGTTCTCGTAGGGGGCGAGCACCGCCATGACCGCGTCTCCGTCGCGGGTGAACCACTCCCATTCGGGCTTCAGGTCGAAGAGGGGGCGGTGGGTGAACACGACGATCGGAGCGGTGGGAGGGAATCGCGCCACGTCCGCTCGCAGCCAGGCAATCTGCTCCGGGCCCACCTCCGGCTTTGCCCGGGACACGTTGTCGAGCGCGACGAAGTGAACCCCGCGGTGGTCGAACGAATAATGGGTCTCGCCGAACACGCTGCGATAGAGGACGCCGCCGTCGAGGCCGGCGTCGTGCTCTCCGGGGACCATGCGCCGCTTCGAAACCCGGACGCGCGCGGCGATCTCCTGGAAGTGCTTCATCCTCGCGGCGTGCTCGCCGGGAGCCTCGCTCTCGTGCGAGAGGTCACCGGTGAACAGCACCAGCTCCGGCTGGGGGGTCAGCCGGTTCACCATCTCGACCGCCCGCTCGAAGGCCGCGGTTCCGGTGGGGTTGGGCGGGCCGGAGAACCCGACATGGGTGTCACTCAGCTGGACGAACGTGAACGGGGTGACCGCCTCGCCGTTCACCCGCTGCTGCGCGGCCGCCATGTCGTTGCCCGGTCCATCCGCGGCCCATCCCGGGGCTACCCGGTAGAGGGCTCCTGCGCCGAGGGACATGCCGGCGATCCTCAAGAAGGTCCTGCGGTCGATTCGTGCCTCGGTCATGGGGTCTCCGCGTTCGTGGGAGCGGTCCGACGTGGGCCCCAACGTCCGAGGCCGCGAACGGTTCCACGCCCGCCGGGGGAACCTTTCGGGTCCTGGCACGTTCGGCGGAACGGGAGGTTCCCGCCGGGACCTGCCGCCAACAGGAGGCACCGTTAGGTTGAGAGGATTGGCCCTTGCGCCGTCGCCAGAATCCAGCCGGGGAGAGGTCGGACCCCGCGCCCTGGAGCACGCGGACGCCCTCTACAATCTCGCCCGGTACCTGACCCGCAACCCGTCGGACGCCGAGGACCTGGTGCAGGAGACCTACGCGCGCGCGCTGCGCGCGTGGAGTCAGTTCGCCTCGGGGACCGATCTCAAGGCCTGGCTCTTTCGCATCCTTCGAAACTCCTGGCTCGATCGATGCCGCCACGAACGGCGCCATCCGACGGAACCCGAGCTCGACGAGCAGGCAGAGCCGGCCTCCGCGGCGAGCGACGGCTGGCTCCGGGGTGATCTCGAACTGGAGCGGATGCGCCGCCTCGTCGGCCAGGAGATCGAGGAGGCCGTGCTGACCCTGAGCGAGGAGCAGAGGACGGTGATTCTCCTCGACGCCGAAGGCATGACCGAGGCCGAGGTCGCGCTCGTCATCGGATGCGCCGCCGGAACCGTCAAGTCGCGGTTGTCGCGAGCCCGCGCGGCGCTGCGCGACAGGCTCGCGGACTACCGCAGGTAGGAGAGCCATGGACTGCGTTGAAGCGCGCCCGCTCCTTCACGACCTCCGTCGACAACGGCTCGCGCAGCCGCTCGCCGAGGACCTGCGCGCCCACCTGGCAGGCTGTACCGGCTGCAGGCGCGCCGACGAGGCGGAGGGCTTGCTCGACGAGATCCTCGCGGACCGGCTACCAAGGTACGCCGCCCCACCGGGCCTGAAGAGCCGCCTGGCCGGGCTCGAGACGGCGGAGGCCCGGCCCGCTCGGCGGACCTGGGCCCGCTTCGCAGGCCCGGCGCTCGCCGCCGGGCTGGCCGTCACCACCGGCGCGCTCTTGCTCGAACGGCAGGCGAGCCGAGAGTCGGTGGCCCTCGGGGCACTGACCGGAGAGGCGGTGAGCGACCACCTCCGGGTCCTGGTGGGTCAGCACCCCCTCGAGGTCGAGAGCACAGGCTCGCACGAGGTCAAGCCGTGGTTCGAGGGGAAGCTCGACTTCGCCCCGGCCGTTCCGCTCCCGGAGGTCGCCGACCTGCGACTCACGGGAGGCGCGGTCGGCTACTTCCTCGACCGCAAGGCAGCGGTGGTCGAGTACGCGCTCCGGCGCCACGCCGTCACGCTCCTCGTCTTCCGCTCGGAGGGCCTGGAGTGGCCGCGGAGGGAGGGGACGTCGCTCATCGCCTCTGCCGCCCGAGGCTTCAACGTGGTGCTCTGGCGAGCAGGCGATCTCGGCTACGCGCTCGTGTCGGATGTGAACCCGGAGGAGCTCGCCGCGCTGGGCAGTCGCTTCGCGGGATTCTAGGCCGCGCCCCCGCCCTCGAGAGCGGCCGCGAGGCTCCTCGGGAGAGAATCGAAGGGATTGTCGGGAAGGCTCAGCGCAACGCTCGTCACGAGCTCGGCGAGCGGGATGGTGATCGGCTCCGGCTTCCCGCCGGGCGCGGCGCATTCCGAGGCGGGGCTCGTGACCAGATGCTTGCGGCACGCGGAAGGGCGGTCCGCGTAGACTCCGCAGGTCCCGGCCTCGGTGAGAAACACGCAGCGATTTCCCGTCGAGACGAGCGATGCCCACTCGTCGCTCCGCCGGCCGCGAGCGGCCTGCCGGGCGAGGCGCTGCCGATCGATCTCATGCCCGCCCAGCACGACCGCGGCGAGCAGCTCCGCCTCGTCGCGCGTGACCTCGACCTCGAGGTGGCAGCAGGCAGAGCAGCCGGCCTGACAGGTGGGGACGGCCCCGCGGGTGGAGCCGAGAGCGGCGTCGATGAGGTGGTGGGCGGCGCGGGCCCGCTCGGCGCCTCGCGGCACGCGACCGAGCTCGAGCGCGAACTCCGCGGCCCGCCCCTGC
>Ga0209048_10001743_pt1 | contig 21994 bp, 18 predicted proteins | sample FrelakmetCRP12CR_FD_187146 | JGI IMG/M metagenome (GOLD analysis project Ga0209048, IMG submission 187146) | Freshwater lake sediment microbial communities from the University of Notre Dame, USA, for methane emissions studies - CRP12 CR (SPAdes)... | ecosystem: Environmental > Aquatic >... | reverse complement strand
GAGCCGCTTCGCGGCGGCACTCACCGCCCGCGACGCCGGTGCCAGGCGAACAGCGCGGCGACCGTCTTGCCGTCCGTGACCAAGCCCGCATCGAACGCCGCGAGCAATTCATCCTCGGGCATCAGCACGACGTCGAGGAATTCGCCATCGTCCAGCTGTGCGCCGACATGGGCCAGGTCCGTCGCGATGTACATCTCGATGAACTCCGTCGAATAGCCGATTTCCGGATGCACGGTGCCCAGATGTTGCCACGTGCCCGCGGTATAGCCGGTTTCCTCGCGGAGTTCGCGCTTGGCGGTTGCCAATGGCGTTTCATCCGGATCGATCTTGCCTGCCGGGAATTCGAGCATCACCCGACCCACCGGATAGCGAAACTGACGCTCGAGCACCAGCCGTCCATCGGCCAGAATCGGCAACATCAGCACCGCGCCCGGGTGAACGACGTATTCGCGCGCTGCCTCTCCGCCATTCGGCAGGCGCACACGATCGCGCCGCACGTGCAGCAGATCGCCGTCGAACACGCGCTCCGACGTGAGCAGCGTCTCGATCAGGTGGTCATCGTCAGGCGTTGCCAGAGAGCCAGTCCTTCGCGGTCAGAAAGTCGCTGTAGAGAGCAGCCTCGTGTGATCCAGGCGCGGGATGCCAATCGTAGCGCCAGAGTGCCATCGGGGGCATCGACATCAGGATTGCCTCGGTGCGGCCGTTCGACTGCAGGCCGAACAGCGTGCCACGATCCCACACCAGGTTGAATTCGGCGTAGCGGCCGCGGCGATACAGCTGGAAATCGCGCTCGCGCTCTCCGAACGGCATGGCCTTGCGACGCTCCAGGATCGGCGCATAGGCGGCGAGAAAATGATCGCCCACGCTCCGCGTCAACGCAAAGCAATGCTCGAAGCCGCCTTCGTTCAGGTCGTCGAAGAACACGCCGCCTACACCACGCGGTTCCCTCCGATGCTTGAGAAAGAAGTAGTCGTCGCACCATTGCTTGTACCGCGCATGCACATTCGCGCCGAACGGTGCCAGCGCGTCGCGGCAGGTGCGATGGAAATGGATCGCGTCCTCGGCGAAGCCGTAATAAGGTGTCAGGTCCATGCCGCCGCCGAACCACCAGACGGGATCGGCATCCGGTTTCTGGGCCAGGAAATAGCGGACGTTGAGATGGACGGTAGGCGCATACGGATTGCGCGGGTGCAGCACCAGCGATACGCCCATCGCCTCCCACGAGCGGCCCGCCAGTTCCGGGCGGTGCGCGGTTGCGGAAGCGGGCATCCACTCGCCCATGACGTGCGAAAACAGAACACCGCCGCGTTCCAGCACACTGCCATTTTCGATCAGACGCGAGAGGCCGCCGCCGCCTTCCGGACGCGACCATTCGTCGCGGCGAAACGGCTCGCCGCCGATACCCTCGAGTCCGGCGACGATGCGCGCCTGCAGGTCGAGCAAGTACGTACGGGTAGCCGTGGTGTCCAAGTCGTCACTTCCGCGGAGAAAGCGCGCGGTAACCGATATCCGTGCGGAATTGCATGCCGGCAAAACGGATGTCGGCGATCGCGGCATAGGCGGCGCGTTGCGCCTGCCGTACCGAATCCGCGAGCGCGGTCACGCACAGCACGCGGCCACCGTTGACCACCGTCGCTCCGTCGGCAAGCGCGGTGCCCGCGTGGAACACGACCACGTCCGGATGGGCTTCCGGCGTGATGCGTTCAAGGCCTTCGATGGCATCACCCTTGCGCGTCTGCTCCGGATACCCTGCCGCCGCGAGCACGACGCCAAGCGCGGTGCGCCGGTCCCATGCGGCGTCGACGGCATCGAGCGTGGCGTTCACCGCGTGCTCGACCAGGTCGACCAGGTCGGTCTTGAGCCGCGCCATGATCGGCTGCGTTTCCGGGTCACCCAGGCGACAATTGAATTCAAGGGTCTTCGGCTGCCCGGCGCCGTCGATCATCACGCCGGCATAGAGGAAACCGGTGTAGGGAATGCCGTCCGCCGCCATGCCGTTGACCGCCGGCACGATGATCTCGCGCATGATCCGCGCGTGCAGCGCAGGCGTGACCACCGGCGCCGGTGAATAGGCGCCCATGCCGCCCGTGTTCGGACCCGCATCGCCATCCTGCAACCGCTTGTGGTCCTGCGACGACGCGAGCGGCAGCACATTCCTGCCGTCGACCATGACGATGAAGCTCGCCTCCTCACCGGCCAGGAATTCCTCGATGACGACGCGCGCGCCGGCGTCCCCGAGCGCATTGCCGACCAGCATCGCGTCGATCGCGGCGTGCGCTTCCGGCAGCGTCGTCGCGACGGCAACGCCCTTGCCCGCAGCGAGGCCGTCGGCCTTGATCACGACGGGCGCGCCGGTCTCGTCCACGTACGCGTGAGCCGCGCGCGCATCCGCGAACGTGCGGTACTGCGCTGTGGGAATGCCGTGCCGTGTCATGAACGCCTTGGCGAAGTCCTTGGAACTCTCGAGCTGGGCCGCGGCCCGCGTCGGCCCGAATATTTTCATTCCCGCGGCGCGAAAGGCATCGACGATGCCCGCTGCGAGCGGCCCTTCCGGACCGACCACCGTCAGCGCGACGTGTTCCCGCTGCGCGAACGCGACGAGATCGGGAATGTCGGTCAGCGCGACGTTGGTGAGCGTCGCATCGCGCGCGGTGCCCGCATTGCCCGGCGCCACGAACACCTTGCCCACGCGCGGGCTTTGCGCGATCTTCCAGGCCAGCGCGTGCTCCCTACCGCCGGAGCCAACGACCAGGATGTTCAAGGTTGGGCTTTCCGCATCATGCGCACCGTCTGCTAATGGCGAAAATGGCGGATGCCCGTGAAGACCATCGCAATCCCGCGCTCGTTGGCAGCGGCGATCACTTCGTCGTCGCGCATGCTGCCCCCGGGCTGGATCACCGCCACGGCGCCGTTGTCCGCGACCACGTCGAGCCCGTCGCGAAACGGGAAGAACGCATCGGAGGCGACCACCGATCCGGCGAGCGAGAGGCCAGCATTGTGGGCCTTGATCGCCGCGATACGCGAGGAGTCCACGCGGCTCATCTGGCCGGCGCCCACGCCCAGCGTACGCCCGCCGCCACAGTAGACGATCGCATTCGACTTCACGAACTTGGCCACACGCCAGGCGAACAACAGGTCGGCGAGCTGAACGCCAGTCGGTGCCCTACTCGTGACAACCTTGAGTTCGGCCGCGGTCACGTTGTGCACATCGGGCGATTGCACCAGGAAACCGCCACCGACGCGTTTCATGTCCCACGCGTTGGCCGCCACGCCCATTGCCGGCAGCGGCACGTCGAGGACGCGGACGTTGACTTTTTTCGCGATCACCGCCAACGCATCGCTGGTGTAGCCCGGCGCAATCACGACTTCGACGAACTGCGCCGAGACCGCTTCGAGCGTGGCGGCGTCGACCGGACGGTTGAAGGCGATGATGCCGCCGAAGGCAGACGTCGGGTCCGTCGCCAGCGCATTCCGATACGCCGCGAGCGGGTCTGTCGCGATCGCCACGCCGCACGGATTGGCATGCTTGACGATGACGCATGCCGGCTCGACGAACGTCTTGACACATTCCCACGCAGCGTCGCTGTCGGCCACGTTGTTGTAGGAAAGCTCCTTGCCCTGCAGTTGCCGGCAGTTGGCAAGCGAACCCGGCGCCGGCGCTTCGTCACGATAGAAGGCGGCCGACTGGTGCGGATTCTCGCCGTAGCGCATCTCCTGCACCTTGTCGCCGGCAAAGTGGAACGAGTCCGGAAAGCCCGTGACCGTTCCGTCGGGACCGCGCGCGGTCAGCCAGTTTGCGATCGCGCCGTCGTAGGACGCGGTATGTGCGAACGCCTTGCGCATCAGCCGAAAGCGCGTCGCATCGGTCAGTGCGCCGCCAGTCGCATTCAGTTCGGCGAGGATCCCGGAATAATCACCGGGGTCGACGACAATGCCCACGTGTGGCCAGTTCTTGGCCGCGGCGCGCACCATCGACGGGCCGCCGATATCGATGTTCTCGATGGCGTCGTCCAGCGTGCAGCCGGGCTTGGCCACGGTCGCCTGAAACGGATAGAGGTTGACGACGACCAGGTCGATGGTCGGAATGCCGTGGGCGGCGAGCGCCGCAACGTGCTCCGGCAGGTCGCGCCGGGCGAGGATGCCGCCATGTACCTTCGGGTGCAGCGTCTTCACGCGCCCGTCGAGCATCTCAGGAAATCCGGTGTAGGTGCCGACATCCGTGACGGCGAGCCCCGCGTCGGCCAGCACCTTTGCCGTGCCCCCGGTCGAAAGCAGCGCAATGCCCTGCGCCGCAAGCCCGCGCGCGAGATCGACGAGCCCGGTCTTGTCGGACACCGACAGCAACGCCTGCGCGACCTTGGCGGCCATCAGATCAGCTTGTAGCGGGTGAGCTTGGAGCGAAGCGTGTTGCGGTTCATGCCCAGCATGTCTGCCGCCTGGGTCTGATTGCCGCTCGCGCGATCCATGATGGACGCAAGCAGCGCGCGTTCCACATGGCCGATCACCATGTCATAGACGCCCGTCGGCGTTTCACCGTCCAGGCGCTTGAAATATTCGTCGAGCGAGCGCTCGACGCTGCGGCAGATCTCATTGCTGCCGTTCAGCCTTATTTTGCGGGTCACGCGGCGAGGCCCTCCCTGGCCCGATACGCATTGCTGGTTGTCGGTTGTGATCGCGGCCAGCATGCCGCGGTGGCTCCGGCCCGTTGCTCCGCCACCTCATCGTCTGCGCTGTATTCGAGCCGGTCATTGCGGGACTGGAGACGATCGAAAAAACGTTCCACCGCGTCCTGTTGTTCGCGCCGGGTGATCGCGGCATTGGCTTCTCGTCGCAGCGCGGCACCGCCGTCGAGCGCCTCCGTGTACCAGCCGAGGTGCTTGCGGGCGATGCGCACTCCCGCAGGCTCCCCATAGAAATCGTAGTGATCGTCGAGATGCGCGACGATCAGTGCCCGCGCCTCGGCCACCGTCGGCGGCAGCAACCGCTGGCCGGTGGCCAGATAGTGTGCGATTTCGCGGAAGATCCACGGCCGTCCCTGTGCCGCGCGGCCGATCATGACGCCATCGGCGCCGGTGTGCAGCAGAACGGCCTGCGCTTGCTCGGGCGTGACGATATCTCCGTTGGCGATCACCGGGATGGCGACCGCGCGCTTGACCGCAGCGATGGTGTCGTACTCCACGGCGCCGACGAAGGCGCAGGCGCGGGTGCGGCCGTGGACGGTCAGCGCCGCAACGCCGGCCTCCTCTGCAATGAGCGCAATGGCGACCGCGTTGCGCCACGCCGGATTCGGACCGGTGCGGATCTTGAGCGTGACCGGAACCGCAACCGCCGCAACGACCGCATCCAGAATCGCGGCAACGAGTTCGGCATTGGCAAGCAACGCGGAGCCCGCCGCGGTGCTGCATACCTTCTTCGCGGGACAACCCATGTTGATGTCGATGATCTGCGCGCCCTGGTCGACGTTGTAGCGCGCGGCGTCCGCCATCTGCAGCGGGTCGGCCCCGGCGATCTGCACTGCGATGGGCGCGACTTCGCCCGCGTGGTCGATGCGCCGGCGGGACTTGTCGGTGCCGCGCAGTTGCGGATTGGACGCAACCATTTCCGAGACGGCGTAACCCGCGCCCAACCGCTTGCACAGCTGCCGGAACGGACGATCGGTGACGCCCGCCATCGGTGCCACGGCGACGTTGTTCGGCAAGGTGTAGGGTCCGATGCGCATGATCGGCAGAGACGGAACAGGGGGAGAAGTATGACGACGGGAACGGACCGGAATTATACCGACTTTGCGGCGCGGCCGTTCCGGCATCTGCCCAAATTTTGTTCAGCCGGGAGAACGGCCCTGCGGCACTGGCGAACGCACGTTCAGGAGATGCCGAACAGCATTGCGCGCGTGAACGCCTTCTTCATCGGCGGCACGGCATCGAGCAGCGTGAGCGCGAGTCCGCGCGGCCAGCGCACCAGCGGCGCATCCGTCGCGAAGATCCGCGCAAGTCCGTGCGTGAAGGCGATGCTGGCGTAGCGATCGGGCCGGCGCCGCGCGGCGAAGGCCGTCAGCATCGGATCGCCCCCCAGCGCGTCCCGCGGCGCACGGATGATCGCCTGGCCCAGTTCATGCGCGTCGCGCAGTCCGAGGTTGAAGCCCTGTCCGGCAATCGGGTGCAGCGTCTGTGCGGCGTTGCCGATGACCACGCTTCGCGGCGCCACCGTGGGGCGCGCGAACTCGAGCCGCAGCGGGAAAGTGCGGCGGTCGGCAACGCGCGCGAAACCCGAAACGCGCGCGCCGAAATGGTGCGCGAGCGCCGCGAGAAACGCGTCGTCGGATGCAGCCAGCATCGATTCCGCCTTCGCTGGCGTCATCGTCCACACCAGGCCGTAGTGATCGCCCTCCGGCAGCAACGCCAGCGGACCCTCGGGCGTGAAGCGCTCGAACGCGACACCGCGATGCGGGCTCTGCATGCCGACCCTGGCGATCAGCGCGACCTGTCCGTAATCGCGCTGGTGCCGCGCGATTCCCGTCACCGCCGTACCGGTGCCGTCGGCGACGACCGCGAGGCGCGCGCGCAACGTTCCGGCATCGCCTCCCAAGGCCACTGCAACGTCCGCAGAAGACCCGGCAACCGACGCCGCGGTGACGCCGAAGCGGACATTGATGCCGGTCCGCATCAATACGTCATCGATGGCGGCCTGCAATGCGCGATACGACACGACATAGCCCAGCGCCGGCAGGCCCTGCTCTTCCGCCACCAGCCGGGTTACACCGAACCCGCCGGCCTGCGAAATGTCGATTTCCATGATCGGGGTGACGGCGCCCGCCACGGCGGCCAAGCGCGGCCACACGGCGAGCCGTTCGAATATCAGCCGCGCGCCGTGCGACAACGCGAGGGACCGGTCGCCGCGCAGCGTGCCGCCCGCAGCGCGCGCGTCCACCGCAACGACATCGAGATCGGCATCGGCCAGCGCCAGCGCCAGTGCGCCTCCGACCGGGCCCGCGCCGACGATGACTACATCATGCATTGTTTCCCGTTGCCGATTAGCGCGCGCACGCCGCCTCGACGTCGGCCACGGACTTGGGCGCCGCGGCGGTCAGGTTCTCGTGTCCGCCTGCGGTGACCAGCACGTCATCCTCGATGCGGACGCCGATGTTCCAGAAATGTTCCGGTACATTGCCGGCTGGCCGGATATACGTTCCCGGCTCGACGGTGAGGACCATCCCCGGGACCAGCGTCTGCGACGCGCCCTTGACCTGGTAGAGGCCGGCGTCGTGCACGTCCATGCCCAGCCAGTGTCCGGCGCGATGCATGTAGTACTGCTTGAAGCTGCCGTTTTCCAGGACCGCGTCGAGCGTCCCCTGGCACAGGCCGAGATCGATGTAGCCCTGGGCCAGCACGCGCTCGGCAGCCTTGTGGTACGCGTGGAATTCTGCGCCGGGCTGCACGACATCGAGGCAGGCCAGCTGCGCCGCCAGCACGAGTTCGTAGATGTCCTTTTGCGGCCCCGTGAACCTGCCGTTCACCGGAAAGGTGCGCGTGATGTCGGCTGCGTAGCCGCGGTATTCGCAGCCGGCATCGATCAGCAGGAGTTCTCCATCCGACATCTGGCGATCGTTGTCGCGATAATGCAGCACGCAGGCGTTGGGTCCCGACGCCACGATCGATGAATAGGCGACCGCCTGCGCGCCGCGCTGCAGGAATTCATGCAGCAGTTCGGCCTCCGTCTGGTACTCGTGCCAGCCCGGTCGGGTGACATTCATCGCGCGCCGGTGGGCGGCGCTGGAAATCGTGGCGGCCTCGCGCATCAGCTTCAACTCATGCTCGTCCTTGGTGAGCCGCATCGCATCGAGCGTTCCGCGCACGTCGACGATTTCCTCCGGGGCCGAGACCCCGGCGCGGGCACGGTTGCGCACCTCGTTCAGCATCTGGGTGACCTGTTTGTCCCATGCGTCGAACAGGCCCAGCGGTGTGAACAGCGCAGGGCGGTCCGAGGCAAGCTCGGGCAGCTTTTCGGCCAGCGCCGAGATTGGATGCGCTTCGTCGAAACCGAAGATTTCCTGGGCGGCGTCGGGACCATAGCGAAAGCCGTCCCAGATCTCCCGCTCGGCGTTCTTCTCGCGGCAGAACAGTACTTGCCTGTCGCCGTCCGGACCGGCGATCAGCGCGACGACCGCCTCGGGTTCGGGGAAACCGGACAGATAATAGAAATAGCTGTCGAAGCGGAACGGAAAGTACGAATCGCGGTTGCGCGGCACTTCGGGCGCCGTGGGCACCAGCGCAAGACCGCCGCCGGAATGTTCGCGCATCGAGGCCAAGACCGCCGCGCGCCGCGCCCGATAGAACTGGTGTGCATTCTTCATTGGTACTTGGGATCGCTCATGGTGGCGGCATTATACTTCCGGCGGACTTGCTCATCGTCGTGGCACTCGGCGTGCGCCTCCGCTAACATCGGCCCATGCTTCCCGACGCCGCAAACCCGGAATCGCCGCTGACCGGTTCCGCGCTGCACGAGGCCAAACGGGCACTGCGTGCGCAGGTGATCGCCGCGCGCGATGCGCTGGGCGCAGACGTGCGTGCGGCAGCGTCGCGGAGCATCAGCGTCCGCTTGCAAGCATTGCCGTCGTACCTGGCGGCACGCGTCGTGCTCGTGACGCTTCCCTTCGCCAGCGAATGGGATACGCGACCTTTCGCCATCGCGGCGCTTGCGTCGGGCAAGACCCTGGTCGTGCCCCGTGTCGACGGCACGACGCGAATGCTCGAGCTCCATGCGATCGGCGACATCGCCGCTGACGTCAAGCCCGGGTATCGCGGCATTCCGGAGCCGCTCCCCACGATGCCCCGCATCGCGGCCGCAGCGATCGACTGGGTGTTGGTCCCGGGTGTCGCATTCGGCCCCGGGGGCCGCCGGCTGGGCTATGGCGGCGGCTACTACGATCGCCTGATCGCAACGCTCGACCCGGCCACGGCGCTGGTTGCCGGCGCCTTCGACGCGCAGATCGCCGAGCGCATTCCCGCGGCCGCCCACGACCTTTGCGTCCACCTCGTCGTCACGGAGACCCGCGTGCTGCCGGCCGGCGCTGGCATATGAGCGCCGCAGGGCAGCCCCAAGGCGCGAATGGCTCCCCCTTGGGGGCAGCGAACGAAGTGAGCGTGGGGGTCGTCGTCAGCGCCGCGGCCTCCGTATGGTTGTACCTGTGCGGAGCGACGTCGTGTCGGCCGCCATCCACGCTCGCGGATGCGCTCTCCGAGCCTTGGCTTCGCCCCGCTCGCGTGGACGTCCCGGGGGCAGCGCAACAACGAAGTTCGCAAGCGTGGGGGTCCAAATGAATGCAATTGCACACCGCAGCGGCCGCACGGCCGTCGTGGCGCTCGCGGCTACGCTGGCGATTCAGATGTTCACCTCGCTGGCGGCAACGGCGCCCGCCGTTCTGGCGCCCGAGCTGGCGCGGGAAATGGACGTCGCGCCACAATGGATCGGCGTCTTCGTCGGATTGGTCTATGTGGGCGCGATGCTGGCCAGCCTCGCTTCGGCCGGCTTCATCGAGCGGTATGGCGCAATCCGCGTGTCGCAATGCTGCGTGCTGTTGTGCGCCGCCGGGATCGCCCTGGTCGGATTGCTGCCGGCAACGCTGGTCGGCCTGCTGGTTGCCTTAGCCATCCTGATCGGCTTCGGCTACGGACCGATCACGCCGGCATCCTCGCAAGTGCTTGCGCGGACGACCCCGGCGGCGCAAATGGCGCTGATCTTCTCGATCAAGCAGACGGGCGTTCCGGCAGGCGCGGCATTGGCCGGCGCGTTGCTGCCCGTTGCCGCGCTCATGTTGGGGTGGCGCTACGTGCTGGTGGCAGTTGCTTTGGTGGGCGTTGCGGTGGCGCTCGCCGCCCAACCCACGCGCCGACTGCTCGATACAGACCGCACGCCTGGCCGGGCCTTTTCGCTGCGGGACATCGTTGCCCGCCTGAAACTCGTGGCCAAGTCCCCTCCGCTGGCGGAACTTGCGCTGCTCAGCGTCGCCTACGCGGCCGTTCAGGTTTGTCTCACGAGCTTCCTCGTCGTCTTCCTGCATGACGCACTGGGCTGGACCCTCGTTTCTTCCGGGTTAGCGCTTACTATCGCCACGCTCGCCGGCGTAATTGGGCGTATTTTTTGGGGCGCACTCGCGGATAACATTCTGACGCCCCGCCGTACCCTGAGCGTGATCGGGTTCCTGGCGGGGATCTGCGGCGTGGTAATGGCCTGTGCGACTGCCGCATGGCCGGCGTGGATCATGCTGCCGGTGATCGCGCTGTTCGGAGGTACGGCCATCGGCTGGAATGGCGTGCAGTTGTCGGAACTGGCCAGGCAGGCTTCTCCGGGCAACGCCGGGGCCGTCACCGGCGCGGCAGGATTCATCACGTTTTCGGGAGTCGTCGTCGGTCCTCCGGTCTTCGCGGCGTTGACCGCGTCGACCCACGGCTACCGGACGGGATTCGTGGTCATGGCAGCCGCGAGCCTGGTGGCCGCATCGGCGCTGCATTTCCGAACCCCCGTCGGCGCCATTCCGGTGCGCCGCTGAACTTGCGCGACGCAGCAATACAAGAAGGCCGCAACACCCTAGAATGATCCGCGACACCCTATTGCCTCGCCAAACGTTGCAGCGGACGCCGCCGAAAACGAGCCCGCGCCGTGCGACTGCCGGTCTTGCCCTGACCCACCTTCGACCCTCGCGCCACCCGGGTTTGCACAAGGCCGCGCAGAAACGATCGACCCTGGCGAAGGCGTAGTCGTTGCCAACGGCTTGAGGAGAACCGCCATGGACATGCTGAAAAGTGATGCCGATCCCCAGGAAACGCGCGAATGGCTGGACGCGCTCGCGGGCGTGCTCGCCGCCGAGGGGCCGGATCGTGCGCATTTCCTGATCGAAAACCTCATCGATGCGGCGCGACAATCGGGAGCCTACCTGCCGTTCTCCGCGAACACCGCCTACATCAACACGATCCCGGTCGACCAGCAGGCGCACCTGCCCGGCGACTTCAACATCGAGCAGAAGATCCGCCATTGCGTCCGCTGGAACGCGATGGCCATGGTATTGCGCGCGAACAAGGACACCAACGTCGGCGGACACATTGCCAGCTTCGCGTCGGCAGCGATGCTCTACGACATCGGCTTCAACCATTTCTGGCACGCGCCTTCCGACCAGCATGGCGGCGACCTGGTCTTCGTGCAGGGCCACTCGGCCACAGGCGTCTACGCGCGCGCGTTCATGCTCGGCCGCCTGACCGCGGACCAGCTGGACAATTACCGGCAGGAAGTGGACGGCAAGGGCATTTCGTCGTACCCGCATCCGTGGCTGATGCCGGATTTCTGGCAGTTTCCGACCGTGTCGATGGGACTCGGTCCGCTGATGGCGATCTACCAGGCGCGCTTCATGAAATACCTGCAGGATCGCGGACTGGCGCAAACGGAGGGCCGCAAGGTGTGGGCCTTCATGGGCGACGGCGAGATGGACGAGCCGGAGTCGATGGGTGCCATCGGCATGGCCGGACGGGAAAACCTCGACAATCTCATCTTCGTCGTCAACTGCAACCTGCAGCGCCTCGACGGCCCGGTGCGCGGCAACGGCAAGATCATCCAGGAGCTGGAAAGCGATTTTCGCGGCGCCGGCTGGAACGTGATCAAGGTGGTCTGGGGCCGCCATTGGGATCCCCTCCTTGCGCGGGACAGGAAGGGCATCCTGATGCGCCGCATGATGGAAGTCGTCGACGGCGAATATCAGACGATGAAGGCGAAGGACGGCGCCTACGTACGCGAACATTTCTTCAATACGCCGGAATTGAAGGAGATGGTCGCCGACTGGTCGGACGAGGACATCTGGAAGCTGAATCGCGGCGGCCACGATCCCTTCAAGGTCTACGCAGCATTTCACGCGGCAGTGAACCACAAGGGCCAACCGACGGTGATCCTGCCGAAGACGATCAAGGGCTACGGCATGGGCGAGTCCGGCGAGGCGCAGAACATCACGCACCAGCAGAAGAAGATGTCGGTCGAGTCGATTCGCCGCTTCCGCGATCGCTTCCATATCCCGGTCGCCGACGACGAGCTCGAGGATGTGCCTTACGTGACGTTTCCTCCCGGGTCGCCCGAGCAGGAATACATGGCGGCGCGGCGAATGAAACTGGGCGGCTATCTGCCGGCGCGCCGCCAGAAGGCTGCGCCGCTGGTGGTGCCCGGGCTCGACGCCTTCGAGCGGTTCCTGAAGAGCACCGAGGACCGCGAGGTCTCGACGACGATGGCTTTCGTGCAGATCCTGCAGTTGCTGCTGCGCGACAAGAACATCGCCCAGCACATCGTGCCGATCGTGCCCGACGAGTCGCGGACGTTCGGCATGGAAGGCATGTTCCGCCAGCTCGGCATCTGGAACCAGCAGGGCCAGCTCTACACGCCGGAGGACCGCGATCAACTGATGTTCTACCGCGAGGACAAGTCGGGCCAGATCCTGCAGGAAGGCATCAACGAGGCCGGCGGCATGTGCGACTGGATCGCTGCGGCGACGTCGTACTCGACGCACGGCGTGCAGATGATCCCCTTCTACATCTTCTACTCGATGTTCGGCTTCCAGCGCATCGGCGACCTGGCCTGGGCAGCCGGCGACATGCGTTCGCGCGGCTTCCTGCTGGGGGGCACCGCCGGCCGCACGACGCTGAACGGCGAGGGCCTCCAGCACGAAGACGGCCACTCGCACATGTTCTCGGCCACCGTCCCGAACTGCATCTCGTACGACCCGAGCTTCGGGTATGAAGTCGCGGTCATCATCCAGGACGGACTGCGCCGGATGTACGCCGACCAGGAAGACATCTATTTCTACCTGACGGTGATGAACGAGAATTACCGGCAGCCCGCAATGCCCGATGGCGCGGCGCCGGGCATCCTGAAAGGCATGTACAAGCTGCAGGATGGTGGAGCAGGCCAAGCCGGGGGCGGAGCTCGCGCTCGGGGCGGCAATGGCAAGGGACCGCGCGTGCAGCTGCTGGGGTCGGGGGTCATCCTGCGCGAGGCGATCGCCGCCGCCGACCTGCTGCAGAAGGACTGGGGTGTCGCTGCCGACGTCTGGAGCTGTCCGTCGTTCACGGAACTGGCCCGCGACGGCAACGCCGTGATGCGCTGGAACATGCTGCATCCGACGGACCCGCCGCGCGTTTCGCATGTCGAGGCTTGCCTGAAGGATGCGCAGGGGCCGGTGATCGTCACGACCGACTACATGCGCCTCTTCGCGGAACAGATCCGTCCGCTGGTGCGCAACCGCTACGTCGTGCTGGGCACCGACGGCTTCGGACGCTCCGATACCCGCGAAAAGCTGCGTCACTTCTTCGAGGTCAACTGCTATTACACGACCGTCGCGGCGCTGAAGGCGCTGGCCGACGACGGCACGATGCCGGCGGCGAAGGTGAAGGAAGCGATCAGGAAGTACGGGCTCGATCCAGAAAAGCCGGCGCCGTGGACGGTATGAGGATTGCCGCGGAACGATTGATGACGAGGCGGAAATGAGCACGATCGAAGTCAAGGTCCCCGACATCGGCGACTTCAAGGACATACCGGTCATCGAGATCTTCGTGAAGGCGGGAGACTCGGTGAAGGCCGAGGACTCGCTGATCTCCCTCGAATCGGACAAGGCGACGATGGACGTGCCGGCCCCGGCGGGCGGCGTGGTCAGGGATCTGCTGCTGAAGTTGGGTGACAAGGTCAGCGAAGGAACGCTGATCCTGACGCTCGACACCGCGGCGACGGGTGACGCCAAGGCGGCCATGCCGGCCCCGGCCGGGGTCGCCCCCGCTCCACGCTCCGCCGCGCCTGTTGCTGCGCCTGTTGTTGCGCCTGCTGTTGCACCAACGCCCGCACCGACACCGGCCGACGCGGGGGCCACCGCACCGGTCGCGCCCGTCGACGGCGAGGCGTTCAAGGGCGCCCATGCGTCTCCTTCCGTGCGCAAGTTCGCGCGCGAACTGGGTGTCGATCTGGCCAGGGTGAAGGGAACGGGTCCCAACGCGCGTATCCAGCAGGAGGATGTCCAGAATTTCGTCAAGCAGGCGATGGGCGGGGGCGCCACGCCCGGAGCCTCTGCCGCAGCCGCAGGTGCCATCAGCGGCGGCGCGTCGCTCAATTTGCTGCCGTGGCCGACCGTCGACTTCGCCAAGTTCGGCCCGGTCGAGGCCAAGCCACTGTCCCGCATCCAGAAAATCTCCGGCGCCAATCTCGCGCGCAATTGGGTGATGATCCCGCACGTCACGCAGTTCGACGAGGCCGACATCACCGACCTCGAAGCATTCCGCGTGCAGATGAACAAGGAGAACGAGAAGACCGGCGTCAAGATCACGATGCTCGCGTTCCTGATCAGGGCATCCGTCGCGGCGCTGAAGAAATTCCCCGACTTCAATGCGTCACTGGATGGCGACAACCTCGTGCTCAAGCAGTACTTCCACATCGGGTTTGCCGCGGACACGCCGAACGGCCTCGTCGTTCCGGTGATCAGGAACGCCGACCAGAAAGGCGTGCTGCAGATCGCGAAGGAAATGGGCGATCTCTCGGCCAAGGCGCGCGAAGGCAAGCTCGGCCCGGCAGAGATGCAGGGCGGCTGCTTTTCGATCTCGTCGCTGGGCGGCATCGGCGGCACCGCCTTCACGCCGATCATCAACGCGCCGGAAGTCGCGATACTCGGCGTGTCGAAAAGCACGATCAAACCCTTCTGGACCGGGAAGGATTTCGCCCCGCGCCTCATGGTTCCGCTGTCGCTTTCCTACGACCATCGCGTGATCGACGGCGCTAAGGCGGCGCGCTTCACCGCGTACCTCGCGGGCCTGTTGGCCGACCTGCGGCGCGTGATGCTCTAGCGTGGCGATCGCGATCAAGAGCTGTCGCCTCAACCCGACCCCGTACTCCACCGTGTCATTCCGAGGAGCGTAGCGACGAGGAATCCGTTGCCAAACCGACGTCGCGCAAAGCGGATCCCTCGCTGCGCTCGGGATGACACTGGAGCAGTCGCCGCCAACAAGCACACCCATGAGCACCCTCGAAATCAAAGTCCCCGACATCGGCGACTTCAAGGACATCCCGGTCATCGAGATCTTCGTCAAGCCGGGCGACACGGTGAAGGCGGAGGACTCGCTGGTCACGCTCGAATCCGACAAGGCGACGATGGACGTGCCGTCGCCCGCCGCCGGCGTGGTGAAGGAGCTGAAGGTCAAGCTGGGCGACAAGGTCAGTGAAGGCAGCGTCATCGTCGTGCTCGACAGCGCGGCCGCAGTTGCCACCACCGGCGACGCGAAGCCCGCAGCGGCACCCGCACCGGCGGCCGTTGCCGGACCTGCGGCTGCCCCCGCCATTGCACTCGCTGCGCCGATCGCCGTTCCCGGCGCCGCAACGTATGGCGGCCAGGCCGACATCGAATGCGAGATGCTGGTGCTGGGCGCCGGGCCCGGCGGTTACAGCGCCGCGTTCCGCGCGGCGGATCTCGGCATGAAGACAGTACTGGTCGAGCGCTATGCCACGCTGGGCGGCGTCTGCCTGAACGTCGGCTGCATCCCGTCGAAGGCGTTGCTGCACATCGCCGCGGTGATGGACGAGACCAAGGCTTTCGCGGAACACGGCATCACGTTCGGGCCGCCGAAGGTCGACCTCGAAAAGCTGCTCGCCTGGAAGAACAAGGTCGTCGGCAAGCTGACCGGCGGCCTGTCCGGCATGGCCAAGGCGCGCAAGGTCGACGTCGTGCGCGGCTACGGCGTGTTCCTCGACCCGCACCACGTCCTGGTGGAAGTGACCGAAGGCAGCGGGCAGGGCAAGACCGGCGGCAAGAAGGTGGTCAAGTTCCAGAAGGCAATCATCGCCGCAGGTTCGCAGTCGGTGCGGCTGCGAATGAACGGAAATGAACTGCCGGATGACCCGCGCGTCGTCGATTCGACCGGCGCGCTGTTGCTGCGCTCGATTCCAAAGCGGATGCTCGTCATCGGCGGCGGGATCATCGGTCTCGAAATGGGCACCGTGTATTCATCGCTCGGCGCGCGCCTCGACGTCGTGGAAATGCTCGACGGCCTGATGCAGGGCGTCGACCGCGACCTGTTCCGCGTGTGGGAGAAGATGAACAAGCCGCGCTTCGATCGGGTCATGCTGAAGACGAAGACGATCGCGGCGACCGCGTCGAAGGACGCAATCCACGTGACCTTCGAGGGCGAACAGGCGCCGTCCGGGCCGCAACCCTACGACCTCGTGCTGCAGGCCGTCGGCCGCAGCCCCAACGGAAAGAAGATCGGTGCGGACAAGGCCGGAATCGTGGTCACCGATCGCGGCTTCATTCCCGTCGACGGCCAGATGCGCACCAACGTGCCGCACATCCACGCGATCGGCGACATCGTCGGCCAGCCGATGCTGGCGCACAAGGCAGTGCACGAGGGCCACGTTGCCGCCGAAGCGGCCGCCGGCGAGAAATCGTACTTCGACGCGCGCGTGATTCCGTCGGTCGCCTACACCGACCCGGAGGTCGCGTGGGTCGGCGTCACCGAGGACGAGGCCAAGGCCAAGGGCATGAAGGTGCGCAAGGGTGTCCTGCCGTGGGCCGCCTCCGGCCGCGCCATCGCCAACGGTCGCGACGAAGGCTTCACCAAGCTCATCTTCGACGAGACCACGCATCGCATCATCGGCGGCGGCATCGTCGGCACGCACGCCGGCGACCTGATCAGCGAAGTCGCCCTGGCCATCGAAATGGGCGCCGACGCCGTGGACATCGGCAGGACCATCCATCCGCATCCTACGCTGGGCGAATCGGTCGGGCTGGCCGCGGAGGCCTATGAAGGGGTCTGCACGGATCTGCCGCCGCCGCGCAAGAAATAGGACGTCCGGCCTTACCTTCCGGTTTCGTCCAGTCGCCGCGCGCTCGTCAATGCGGTAGTTTCGCGCAATGGCTCTGCGGCATTTCTCGCCCGGATTGTTCCGCGTACTCGCGCCCAGGTTGCCTCCCCTCGCGCCGCTGTCCTGGTGGCGCGCGCTCGTTGGCTTCGTCATCGCGTTCACGCTTCCCGGGTTGCCGCTGGCACTCCGCGCGAAGCTCCCCGGCTTGGTGGCCGATCCGCTGTTGCTGACGAGCGCGGGAACGACTCTTGTTGCGTTGACCTATATCGCGTTGGTGCGCGTGACGGAATGGCGGCGCGTCGTCGAACTGGGCCTTCGCGCCTTGCCGCGCGAGTTCGGGATAGGAATTGCGCTCGGATTGATGGCGTGCACGCTCATCATCGCCGGGGACATCGTGCTCGATGCCATCGCCGGCGGTCTGGCGCAGGGTCCGGCGCCGGACGGACGGGCGATCGCGAAGGCTTTCGTGAGCTCCCGGCAATTCGCGTTCATCGAGGAAATCGCCTTTCGGGGGTTGCTGATGCGTTGGCTCCTGGGCATCACGCGCGCGCGAAGCGCAGTGGCAATCCAGGCGCTGATTTTCGGACTTGCGCACTACCCGGTCGGCGGCTGGCCGCACGTCCTCCTTGCGACAACGATGGGATTCGCGTTGGGCTGGGCCTTCCTGTGGCGGCGCTCGCTCTGGGCACCCATTGCCATCCACTTTGCCTGGGATCTGTTCGCGTTGATTCCCGGGCCGCCAAGTTCGACGACCACCATCGCGCCCCCATGGCTTGAACTTGCCGAAATGGGAGTCGTCATGATTCCCGCGCTGGGACTTGCCGTTGCCTGCCGTTACCTCGCGCAACTGCAAGCGGCCCCGGCAAATACCGCTGTGACCGGATGACGGCAGCGCAGGCGTCGCTGGTAACATGCCTGGATCGACATGTCGCCAGAACAGCCATGACCCAGGACGAGTTGAAGCAGGCCGTCGCCCGCGAGGCGATCAAGTACGTGGTCGACAATGCATGGATTGGCGTGGGCTCCGGCTCCACGGCGAACTTCTTCATCGATGAGCTCGCCAGGAACAGGCACCGGATCAAGGGTGCGGTGGCGAGCTCGGTGAAAACCGCGGACCGCCTCAAGGCACACGGCATCGACGTGGAGGAGCTGAACAACGTCGACGACGTGCCGGTCTATGTCGACGGCGCCGACGAGGTAACCGAACACGGCGCCATGATCAAGGGCGGGGGCGGCGCGTTGACGCGCGAGAAGATCGTCGCCGCCGTCGCGCGCAAGTTCGTGTGCATCGTCGACCAATCGAAGCTGGTCGGCGTCCTCGGCAAGTTCCCGCTGCCGGTGGAGGTGATCCCGATGGCGCGCAGCTACGTCGCCCGCGAGCTGGTCGCACTGGGCGGACGGCCCGCCTTGCGCATGGGCTTCACCACGGACAATGGCAACGTGATCCTGGACGTGTCGGGGCTCTCGCTCGCCGACCCCGTCGCCATGGAGACCGTCATCAACAACATCGTTGGGGTGGTCACCGTCGGCCTGTTCGCGCGGCGCGGCGCCAACGTCATTCTCATGGGAACCACGGGCGGCGTAAAGGTTCTTGCCCCGGGTTGATGACGCGTGACCGGGTTTCCGCCGCCGGCCCAGGAACCGCGGCGCAGCGCGGCGGCCGCGGTAGAATGTCCGCATGACCAATCTCAACGTTCCCGGTCTCGCGCCGATCGGCGACGTCGCGGCCTACATGCGCACGGTTGGCGCGTCGGCACGCGCCGCCGCACGCGAGCTCGCACGAGCGGACACGGCCGCCAAGGACACGGCCCTGCGCGCGATGGCCGCTGCGATCCGGCGCGACGAATCCCGTCTGCTCGCCGCCAACGCGGAGGACGTCGCGGCGGCGAAGGCCGACGGCAAGGACGCGGCGTTCGTCGACCGCCTGACGCTCTCTGCGCAGGTGATCTCGGCCATGGCCGACGGTCTCGTGCAGGTCGCGGCTCTGCCCGATCCTGTCGGCGAAATGACCGATCTCAAATTCCGCCCCAGCGGCATCCAGGTGGGCAGGATGCGCGTGCCGCTCGGCGTGGTCGGCATCATCTACGAGTCGCGACCCAACGTGACCGCCGACGCCGCAGCGCTGTGCCTCAAGTCAGGCAATGCGACGATCCTGCGCGGCGGATCGGAGGCCCTGCGCAGCAACCAGGCCGTTGCCGCGTGCGTGCATCAGGGCCTGCGCGCAGCCGGCCTCACGGAACTCGCGGTGCAGGTCGTCGCCACGAGCGACCGCACCGCCGTCGGTCACCTGATCACCGACCTGGAGCACGTCGATGTCATCGTGCCGCGCGGCGGCAAGGGGCTCATCGAGCGCATCACGAAAGAGGCCAAGGTGCCCGTCATCAGGCACCTCGACGGCGTCTGTCACGTCTTCATCGACGCATCGGCCGACCCCGACATGGCCATTCGCATCGCCGACAATGCCAAGACGCAGCGCTTCTCGCCGTGCAACACAATGGAGACGCTGCTCGTGCATCGGGACATCGCGGCGCGCGTGCTGCCGCCGCTCGCCGCAGTCTATGCCGCCAAATCGGTCGAGCTGCGCGGCTGCGAGCGATCGCGCGCCATCGTTCCCACGATGCAGTCGGCCACCGAAGAGGATTGGTACACGGAATATCTGGCGCCGATCCTGGCGGTCCGCGTGGTCGATACGCTCGACGATGCCGTTGCCCATATCGCGAAGTACGGCTCGCAGCACACCGACGCCATCGTCACGGCCAATTACGCCAATTCGCTGCGCTTCCTGCGCGAGGTCGATTCGAGTTCCGTGCTCGTCAACGCGTCGACGCGCTTCGCCGACGGCTTCGAATACGGACTGGGCGCCGAGATCGGCATCTCCACCAACAAGCTGCACGCCCGCGGACCCGTCGGACTGGAAGGCCTTACCAGCCAGAAGTGGGTGGTCCTGGGCACGGGCCAGATCCGCAGCTGACGCGTCAGATGTCCTCTTCGGTTTCGATCTCGATCGCCACCAACACCGCGATTGCCGGCGCCAAGGGCTTCGGCTGGTTCGTCACCGGTTCGCCCACGTTGTTTGCCGAGATGGTCCATTCCTTCGCGGATGTCGGCAACCAGGTCCTGCTCAAGGTCGGCGAGGTGCGCGGCCGGGGCGCGCCCGACCGCGTGCACCCCTTCGGACGCGGGCAGGAGAAATTCTTCTGGGCGCTCGTCTCCGCGGTCAGCGTGTTCTTCATCGGCTGCGGCATCAACATCTATCACGGTATCCATGCCCTGCTTTCGCGCCAGCCCGTGGAGCCTTTCACGCCGCTCATCATCGGACTGCTGCTGTTTTCCCTGGCGCTGGAACTCTGGACGTTCACGGTCGCCTTGAAGGAAATCGGCGGCTGGTCCGGCGTGCGCGAGAACCGCACCAACACGACGGTCCTGGCCGTGCTGCTCGAGGATGCCGTGGCGCTGCTGGGAATCCTGTTGACGCTGCTGGTCGCGGGCATCTCCTGGGTCCGGGGGCCGAATCCGCTTTTCGACGCGACCGTGGCCATCTCCGTCGGTGTGCTGCTGGGTGTGATGGCGCTGTTCCTCGCGGCGCTGAACCGCAGGCTGCTGATCGACGCGTCGGATCCCGAAGTCAACTCCTCCGCGCAGGCGTGGCTGGTTACGCGCAACATCCGCGCCGAGGTGAAATCGCTGGTGCTCGACGACGACCGCGCCGTGGTATTCGTGCGGGCGGAACATGACCTGCGCGATTCCTTCGCGATCGGCGAGGCATTGAAGGCGCAACTCGCCGCGACCGGCAAGACCATCGATGCCGTCTACTGGAAATTCGCCGCCGGTTCCTGACCGCCTTCCCGGCATCGCCAGACCATAGCAAAGGGCATGGACGCACTCATTCTCGATCCGCTTGCCGTCTCGATCCTCGACTTCTGGTTCGGACCGCGGCACTCGCCGGCGCACGGCACGGAGCGGGATCTCTGGTTCCGCAAGGACGCCGCCTTCGATGCGGAAATCCGGATACGCTTCGGCGAGGCCACCGCCATCGCGCTGGCCGGCGGTTATGGCGAATGGTGTGCCACAGCCGAGGGCGCGCTCGCGCGCGTGCTGCTGCTGGATCAGTTCACGCGCAACATCCATCGCGATACGCCAGCCGCATTCGCCGGCGACGCGCGCGCGCTGGCCACCGCATCGGACGCCATCGATCGCGGCCTCGATCGTGCGCTCGATCCTCATGGCCGCTGGTTTCTCTACCTGCCGTTCGAGCACGCGGAAGATCGCCCGGCGCAGCAGCGGTCGCTGGCGCTGTTCGGCGCGCTGGCGGAGGAGACGGGACTCGCTGCGCCGCTCGCGTGGGCACAAAAGCACGCCGACGTCGTCGCGCGCTTTGGCCGTTACCCGCATCGCAACGCCATACTGGGACGCACGTCGACGCCGGAGGAACTCGCGTTTCTCGACCAGCCGGGCTCGCGGTTCTAGTGGCCCGACCCATGAGTTTGCGGAGATGCCGAGAGTCGATCCCGCACGCCTAGCGCCTCAGTTGACTCGAACATAGCAAAACTCATGAGTCGGGGTGCTAGCCTTGCCATCCCGGTAGAATCGCCGCATGGAAATCATCGAAGTAGTACTGGCGCTTCTGCTGGCCGTCGCGTTGATCGGCGCGATCGACAAGTGGGTGCCGGTTCCTCTCCCCTTGCTTCTGGTCGCCGGCGGCGTCGCGCTGTCCTTCCTGCCCGTCCTGAAAACGGTGCACATCGAGCCGTCCGTTTTCTTCCTGCTGTTCATTCCGCCGCTGCTGTTCGCCGACGGCTGGCTCATCCCGAAGCGCGACCTGCTGGGCGTGCTGCGCGGAGTGTTGCTGCTGGCTTTCGGCCTTGTTACGCTTACGGTCATCGTCGTGGGCTACCTCGTGCACTGGCTGATTCCCGGCATGCCACTGGCCGCGGCCTTCGCGCTCGGCGCCATCGTCTCTCCGACGGACGCGGTGGCCGTGTCCGCGATCACCGGGCGGCTGAAAATGCCTTCGCGCGTCACGCACACGCTCGGCGGAGAAAGCCTGATCAACGATGCGTCGGGCCTCGTGGCCTTCAAGTTCGCGGTGGCCGCGGTGGCGACCGGGATGTTTTCCTGGATGGACGCC
>Ga0209048_10001742_pt1 | contig 21995 bp, 15 predicted proteins | sample FrelakmetCRP12CR_FD_187146 | JGI IMG/M metagenome (GOLD analysis project Ga0209048, IMG submission 187146) | Freshwater lake sediment microbial communities from the University of Notre Dame, USA, for methane emissions studies - CRP12 CR (SPAdes)... | ecosystem: Environmental > Aquatic >... | reverse complement strand
ATCCGGCTGCCAATCCGCAGTCGTCTCTCCGATGCGGGGTCGCCGACCTCCTTGCCAGGATCGCCAATGTCGAAGCTATTGCCAGCCGCAGCCTTTGCCATCGGCGTCGTGCTCGCCGCATTGCCGTCCGCCGCATCGGCGCAGCCGGCACCTCCCGCCGCGGCGCAAGGGCAGGGCGCTTTTCTGTCGCCCGGCAAGGGTCACGTGGGCAGCGCGGCGTGCGCCGAATGCCACGCCGCCGCCTTCGACGCGTGGGCACGCTCGCAGCACAGCCGCGCGATGCAGGTGGCCGACGCGAAGACGGTGCTGGGCGATTTTCGCGCCGCGAAGTTCTCCTATGCGGGCACGACCTCCGTCTTCTTTACGCGCGACGGCCGGTACTTCGTGCGCACCGACGGGCCGGACGGCAAGCTCGCCGACTTCGAGATCAGGTACACGTTCGGCGTGACGCCGTTGCAGCAATACCTGATCGCGCTGCCCGGGGGGCGGCTGCAGGCGCTGGGGATCGCGTGGGATTCGCGGCCGAAAGCGGCGGGCGGGGAGCGCTGGTTCCACCTCTATCCCGGACAGAACATCCGTGCCGGCGATCCGCTGCACTGGACCGGCGTCAACCAGAACTGGAACTTCATGTGCGCCGAGTGCCACTCGACCAGCCTGCGCAAGGGCTTCGATGCGCGCAGCGGCGAGTTCAGGACCACGTGGTCCGAGATCAGCGTCGGCTGCGAGGCGTGCCACGGCCCGGGCGCCGATCACCTCGCGTGGGCCCGCGCGAAGCGCGACGGCAAGCCCTATTCGGCGGCGGACAACGGCCTCGCGGTCGCGCTGACCGAGCGCAAGGGCGCGGCGTGGGTCCCCGTACCCGCGACCGGCAACGCGCAGCGCAGCGTCCCGCGGACGTCGTCACGCGAGATCGACACGTGCGCGCGCTGCCACGCGCGCGCCGCGCGCATCGCCGACGATTACGTCCACGGAAAGCCGCCGGGGGACACGCACCGGCTGGCGCTGCTCGACGAGGGCCTGTACTGGAACGACGGGCAGATGCGCGACGAGGTCTACAACTGGGGCTCGTTCGTGCAGAGCAGGATGTTTGCCGCGGGGGTTACCTGCTCCGATTGCCACGATCCGCATACGCAGGCGCTGCGACGCCCGGGCAACGACGTGTGCGGGCAGTGCCACCAGCCCGCGAAATTCGACACCGACGCGCACACGCATCACGCGAAGGGAACGCCGGGCGCGTCGTGCGCGGCGTGCCACATGCCGACGACGACGTACATGCAGGTCGACCCGCGCCACGACCACTCGCTGCGCATCCCGCGGCCCGACCTCTCGGCGAAGCTCGGGATGCCCAACGCGTGCAACAACTGCCACACGAAACGCTCGCCGCAGTGGGCCGCCGATGCGCTGAAGAAGTGGACCGGCCGGACGCCCGTCGGCTACCAGAATTTCGCCGAGGCGCTGCGGGCCGGAACGCTCGGTGCGCCCGGCGCGCGCGGTGCGCTGATGGCGATCATCGACGATCCGGCGCAGCCGGCGATCGTGCGTGCGAGCGCGATCGACCGGCTCGGCCGCTGGCTCGCGCCTTCGTCGCTCGCCGCGCTGACGCGTGCGCTGAACGATCCGGACGCGGTGGTGCGACTCGCTGCCGTCGAGGCGATCGGCGCCGCGGATCCGGCGACGCGCGTCCGCTATCTGCCGCGGATGCTGGCCGACCCGGTCAGGAGCGTCCGGATCGACGCCGCGCGCGCACTCGCGGGTCCGCCCGAGGCGCGGATCCCTGCCGCCGATCGCGATGCGTTCGCAAGAGCGCTCGACGAATATGTCGCCGCGCAGAACTACAACGCCGATCGGCCCGAAGGCCACCTCAATCTCGGCAACCTGTACGCGCTGCGGGGCGACGCCGGGCGCGCGCAGGCCGAGTTCGGAAAGGCGCTCGAAATCGACCCGACGTCGGTCGAGGCGCGCGTGAACCTCGCCGACCTTCATCGTGCGCGCGGCGCCGACACGGAGGCCGAGACGGTCCTGCGGCAGGGCCTCGCGCGCACGCCACGCGCCGCGGCGCTGCACCACGCGCTGGGTCTCGCGCTCGTGCGGCAGAAGCGCGCCGCGGACGGCCTGCGCGAGCTCGGCGAGGCGACGAAGCTCGCGCCGGCGGATGCCCGCTATGCCTACGTCTACGCGGTGGCGCAGAACGACACCGGTCATGCGAAGGAAGCGCTGCAGACGCTGCAGGCCGCGGTGAAGCGGCAGCCGTACGATCGCGACCTGCTCTTCGGCCTCGCCCACTACTCTTCCGCCGCGGGCAACCGCGATGCCGCGCTTGCTTACGCGAAAGAGTTGCGGGACCTCGATCCGGAGAATCCGGAGTTCGCGCGCCTGGTGGGTAGCCTCTCGCCGCCCGGGAAGCGCTGAGTGCTCGGCGGCGCCTGCTCCTGCGAGCATCGCGGGCCGGCCGCCTGCGGAGGCGAATTTCCCTTGAACGCGCCCTGGATGCGCGCGCGGATTGACGCCCGTCAACAATGGGCGAACCGCAGGGTCCCGCACCTTTCAATGGCCCGCCAAAGCGGGGGATGATAGGCGTCAGGCACCGTTTCCCTCTGCTCCTCATGGACGACACGACGCGGCTCCCGCCTTCCCGGCTGTACCAGCGCTGCGATCCCGCGCAGTTCAAGTTCGCGACGACCAGCGAGCTCGACGACCTCACGGAAATCCTTGGCCAGGAGCGCGCGCGGAACGCCATCGAATTCGGCCTCGGCATTCGCCGCGAGGGCTACAACCTGTTCGTGCTCGGCCCGGCCGGCGCGGGCAAGCAGACGCTGGTGCGGCAGATGCTCGCGGCGGAAATCGCCGCGGTGCCGCCGCCGCCCGACTGGTGCTACGTGCACAACTTCGACGCGCCGCACAAGCCGCGGGCGCTGCGCCTGCCTGCCGGCCGCGGCGCGAAGCTGCGCGACGACATGCGGCACCTCGTCGAGGAGCTGCTCGCGGCGGTCCCGTCGGCCTTCGACAGCGACGAATACCGCGCGCACCGCGAGCAGATCGAGGCCGAATTCGGCGAGCGCCAGGAAAAAGCCTTCGCCGAGCTGGCCAAATCGGCGGGAACGCAGGACGTCGCGCTGCTGCGCACGCCGACGGGCTTCACGCTCGCTCCGGTGAAGAAGGGCGAGGTCATCGGCCCCGACGAGTTCGCGGCGCTGTCCGAAGAGGAACGCAACCGCATCTCCGCCGTCATCGAATCGCTGCAGGGCAAGCTCGAGCAGCTGATGCGCGATGCGCTGCGCTGGCGCAAGGAGCAGCGCGGCCGCATCCGCCAGCTGAACCGCGAGGTCGCGCAATTCTCGGTCGGGTCGCTGCTCGACGACCTGAAGCAGCGCTACGGCGACCTTTCCGACGTCGTCGCCTACCTCGGCGCCGTCGAGCGCGACCTCGTCGAGAACATCGACGATTTCCGGCGCGGGCACGAGCCGCAGCCGAACATCCTGGGCCTGCCCGACGGGCAGGCGCCGACATTCCGCCGCTACGAGGTGAACCTGCTGCTCGAGCGGCGCGAGCCCGACGGCGCGCCGGTGGTGTTCGAGGATCTGCCGACATACCAGAACCTGATCGGCCGCGTCGAGCACACGCCGCAGCTCGGCGCGCTGATCACCGATTTCACGCTGATCAAGGCGGGCGCGCTGCACCGCGCCAACGGCGGCTACCTGCTGCTCGACGCCCACAAGCTGCTCTCGCAGCCGTTCGCGTGGGAGGGGCTTAAGCGCGCGCTGCGCACGCGCAGCATCCGGATCGACTCGCTGGGCCAGATGTACAGCATGGTGAGCACCACCTCGCTCGAGCCGGAGCCGATTCCGCTCGACGTGAAGATCGTCCTCTTCGGCGAGCGGCTCTGGTACCACCTGCTGTATGCGTACGACCCGGACTTCGGCGAGCTGTTCAAGGCCGCCGTCGACTTCGACGACGAGGTCGCGCGCACGCCTGGGAATCACGACCTCCTCGCGCGCCTGATCGCGACGATCGCCCGCCGCAACGCGCTCGCGCCGCTCGATCGCGACGCGGTGGCGCGGATCATCGAGCAGCGCGCGCGGGAGATCGAGGACAGCGAGCGGTTGTCGACGCACATGCAGGGCCTTGTCGACCTGATGACCGAGGCCGATTTCGCGGCGCGCCGTGCCGGCGCGGCGACGATCACGCCGGATCACGTCGAGGCCGCGCTCGAGGCGCAGCGGCAGCGCGCGGGGCGCCTGCGTGACCTTGTGCAGGAGTCGATCCTGCGCGGCACGGTGCTGATCGACACCGCCGGGGACAAGATCGGCCAGGTCAACGGCCTGGCGGTCTTCGCGCTCGGCAACCAGACGTTCGCGAAGCCGACGCGGATCACGGTCAACACGCGCGTGGGCGATGGTGAGGTGATCGACGTCCAGCGGGAGGTCGAGCTCGGCGGTCCGATCCACTCGAAGGGCGTGCTGATACTCGCGTCGTTCCTGGCGGCGCGCTTCTCGACGACCCGCCCGCACTCGCTGCGTGCGCACATCGTGTTCGAGCAGACGTACGGCGAAGTCGAGGGCGACAGCGCGTCGGCGGCCGAGCTCTGCGCGCTGCTGTCGGCGCTCGCCGCGGTGCCGATCCGGCAGGCGGTCGCGGTCACGGGCTCGGTCAACCAGCATGGCGAGATCCAGGCGATCGGCGCCGTCAACCAGAAGATCGAGGGCTTCTTCGACATCTGCAAGGCGCGCGGGCTCGACGGAACGCACGCGGTGCTGATCCCGGCGAGCAACGTCAAGCACCTGATGCTGCGCGCCGACGTGGTCGCCGCCACCGCCGAGGGCAAGTTCCACGTGCACGCGGTGCGCACGATCGACGACGCGATCTTTCTGCTCACTGGCGTGCCGGCCGGCGAGCCGACGCCGGCCGGCGATTTCCCGGAGGGCTCGATCAACGGGCGCGTCGCCGCGCGCCTGCGCGAGTTCTCGGCGATCCGGCAGGCATTCGCCGGCATTCCCACTCAGCGCAAGTGGACGGCGGCACTACGGCGGCAGCGGGGCTAGGATGAAACGGCCCCCACGCTCACTGCGTTCGCTGCCCCCCGAGGGGGCGCAGTCAGTACCCTACGGGCGGCCGGGCGGGTACTGACACGCGAGGCGCGGCGATGAAACCAAGCGGGCTCTCACGGGTGCTGGTCGCGCTCGGCGCCGCAAGCCCGAACCGACCGGCCGTGGAGACCGGTGTCGGCCTGGCGGCGGCGGTGGGAGCGGCGCTCGATGCGCTGTTCGTCGAAGATGCGAGTCTCGTGCGCCTCGGTGCGCTTCCATTCGCAAGCGAAACGAGCGCGCTGACCGGAGCCCGGCGCACGCTCGGCGCCGGTGAAATGGAGCGTGCGCTGCGCGTCGAGGCGGCACGGCTCGAGCGATTGCTGGCGCTGGCCGCGGCGCGGCAGCAGGTGCCGTGGTCGTTCGCCGTGACGCGCGGCGAACTGCTTGCGGTGGCCATGAGCCATGAAGCGGACCTGATCGTGCTCGGCGCGCAGACGCGCTCGACGCCTCCGGGCCGGGAGCCGGAACCCTCCGGACCGATGACGGCGGTGTTCGACGCGTCGCCCGAAGCGCTGCGGGCGCTGGCGGCGACGACGCAGCTCGCACGCGCGCTCGCGCGCTCGATGCTCATTCTGGTGCCCGCGGTGGAACACGCTCCGCAGCGCGCGGCGCGGCAGCAGGCCCGCGACTGGCTCGCGTCCGGGCAGGTCGCCGGCGCCGTCGTGGCGATGGACATCGGGGAACAGGCGCTCGTCGGCGCCGTCCGCGCCCGGCGCAGCGGCTTGCTGGCGCTGCCGGCGTCCGTGCTCGATGTGTGGCCGGTCGAGCTCGCGGCGCTCGTCGCCGGCATCGCGTGTCCATTGGTGATCGTACGATGAGCGGGCCGGGCGAAGCCAAGACTCGAAGAGCGCGTCGGCTCGCGATTCGCGGGCGGTTGACACGCGCGGCGACGTCGTGCGTCTTCGGTGCAAGGAGGCCGCGTTGACGGCGATTTTGCTGCAGCCTGGCGATGCGCTGGTCGTCGTCGACATGCAGAACGACTTCGTCAGCGGCAGCCTCGCCGTGCGCGGCGGCGGCGCCGTCGTGCCGGTGCTCAACCGCTACGTTGCCGCCTTCGCCCGGCTGTCGCTTCCGGTTTTCGCGACGCGCGACTGGCACCCGCCCGACCACTGCTCGTTCCGCGAGCACGGCGGCACGTGGCCGACGCATTGCGTCGCCGGCACCGAGGGCGCGCAATTCGTGGCCGATCTCACGCTGCCGTCCGATGCGATCGTCGTGTCCAAGGCGACGCAGGCGGACCGCGAGGCTTACTCGGCGTTCGGCGGGACGGACCTCGACCGGCAACTGCGCGCGCGGGGCATCGGGCGGATCTTCATCGGCGGACTCGCCACCGACTACTGCGTGGTCGAGACGGTGCGCGACGCGCGGCGGTTCGGCTATGCGGTGTGCGTGCTGGGCGACGCCATCGGCGCAGTCGATGTGCATCCCGGCGACGGTGCGAGGGCGGAGGAAGCGATGCGGCGTGCCGGGGCGAGCACGATCGAACTCGCGGCCCTCGGGGCTGCGGTCGACTGAGGCTGCGTTTCCTGCGCGGCGGGTCGTCCCGCCCGAAGGCGTGACGCCGCGGCTTCAGCCGGCGCCGGTCGCCTTCGCGAGCTTCGCCTTGAGCCGCTGCGCGGTCTTCTCGATCCCGACGATGAACCGGTGGTGCCTGCCTCGCGCGACCGGTTCGACCGCGTCGCGGGCCGTGAAGTCGAACGCGACGGCGTTGCCGTTGACCTCGATCAGCGTCACGGTGATTTCCACCCACATGCCCATCAGCGTGGCGCCGAGATGGTCGAGCTCGACGCGGGTGCCGACCGAGTCCTTCCCCGGCTCGATGTGCGCGAGCAGCAGGTCGCGGCAGGCCATCTCGATGTCGTACAGCAGCCTGGGCGTCGAATAGACGCGGCACTCGTCGCCCATGAAGCTGATCGTGCGGCCGGCGTCGACGTCGATTCGCCGGGTGAGGGTGAGGCCGGGCTTGAGGGGTTCGCTCATGGTTTGTCCTCGCGTGACGGGTTGTGCGGAACGAAGGCAGCGCGCATACGGATCGTCGTGCAGGCGGCTCAGCCTGCATCGTGGCGGGCGCGGGCCCGCAGGGCGTCGGCGTACCGTCGCGCTTCGACGTAGCGCACGAGCGCGGTGGTGCCGCGCGCGCAGTTGCGGAACACGCAGACGCCGCGATCCATCAGGCCGGCGGCCATCGCGTCGTAGAGTCTGCCGCTGTCCACGATCCCGATCACCGGCTTGTCGTTGCGCTCGACGATTGGCGGCATCAGATGCACCGTGCTCTTCGGGTCGCCGATGTCGAAGCCGGGGCGCAGCTTGCTGCTCTCGAGCGCGCGCACGGCCGGAGCGGTCGGATCGAGGCCGACGACGACGGCGTCGATGTTGGGGTCCTGCAGGAAGGCCTCGGTGATCAGCAGGTGCGCCTCGTCGTCGGCGCCGGGATTGATGTCGATCGGATTGCGGACTTCGACCAGGGCATCCAGCCGCTTCGCGGTCAGGATCTGCAGCACGCGCTCGACCGTCGCCGCCTCCAGCGCGCCCATCTCCAGCGCGAAGCCGTCGGACTCGATCGAGTCGGCCATGCCGATCACCTCGAAGCCCGCGCCGCTGATGGCGCCCAGGCGCGTGCCGCCGACCTTCTTGTGGTGCAGGGCGCCGGCGATGTAGAACAGATCGTCGAAGGCGTTGAAATCCGCGGCGACGATCGCGCCGGCATGGCGCACCACCGAGTCGAACAGCGCCGGGCCGCCTGCGATCGACGCCGTGTGGCCCATGACGCCGCCCATCCCGGGCCCGGTCCTGCCGGCCTTGTAAACGACGACCTGCTTGCCATCGACCACGGCGCGGCGCACCGCCTTGACGAAGTCGAGCCCATCGAGGTCCTTGAATCCCTCGAGGTAGACGCCGATCGTCTCGATCTCCGGCCGCTCGGCGAAGTACGCGAGCATGTCGCCGTGCGTGAGGTCGGTCTGATTGCCGAGCGCCAGCATGTACCGCGGATCGAGCCAGGGGTTCTGGCTCAGGCGCGTGATCATGAACGCGCCGCTCTGGCTCACCATCGCCGAGTTTCGCTCGGGCTTCTTCTGCGGCTTCGGCAGCCGCTCGAGCGGGATGAACCACGAGTCGTACGAGCCGGGGTGCGAGACGACGCCGAGGCAGTTGGCGCCGAGGAAGATCGGGCCCCCGCCCGGATTGGCGTGCGCGGCGTTGATCCGGGCCGCGAGCGCGGCGGCGGGCTCGCGGCTCTTCTGCGTCTCGCCCAGGCTGCCCGGAATCAGCATCACCGATTCGACCGCATCGGTCGCGATGATCTCGTCGACCAGGTCGTACACCGCATCCGCGGCCACGGCGACGATCAGCAGGTCGAGCTTCTGCGGGAGCGCCCGCAGGCCCGCGACGCAGCGGACGCCGTCGATCTCCGTCTCGCCCTGGCGAATGACGATCATCCGCTCCTTGGCATAGCCGCTGCCCATCAGGTTGCGCAGGATGATCCGGCCGAAGTTCATGCTGGTCGCCGACACCCCGACGATGCCGATCGAGGCCGGATGCAGCAGCTTGTCGATCTTGTGGACGGGGCGGGCGAGCCGGCCGGCAGCGGGCGCACCGAACTCGCAGCGGGCTGCCGCCACGGTCACTTCATCGCCAACGCGGACGGGATCGAGCACGAGGCGCTGCAGCACGAACGGCGCGTCGGAATTGCCGGGGGCGCAGGTGCGGGCGAGCGCGAGCATCTGCCCGAACACCGCTTGGAGCTGCGCGTCCGGAGGAGGGCGTCCCGCGCGCTCGGCAATGTCGGCGAGTTTGCGCCACGCGAGCGTGCGGCGGAAGAGGCCGAGAAAGTCCGCGGCGTCCGTCAGCGGGACGGCGGCGTGGACGCACGCGCGATCCTTGCGGAAATGGCCGTCGCCCAGCGCCGCGTCGAGCCCGCCCGATCCGGCACTCAGCACCGGGCCGAACTCGCGGGTGTTTTCGATGCCGATGCGCAGGTCGACGTCGGCGGTGCGCGCGGGAGGCGGCGCCGACGCGTCGAAGCGCAAGCCGAGGCCCGCGAGCAGCGCACCGAGCTCGGCGTCGTTCAGCGCGGCGCGCGCCTGCGATGCGGCTTCGCGGAAGATCGCCGACGCGGTGGACGTTGCCGCCGCGACGGGTGTACTGGAATCCGATGGACGCTGCACGGTGCTGGCTCCCTTGACGCCGCTGCCGCATTTCCGACAGCGAAGCTTAGGTCCGGCCGAATCCCCGGGACTTGTGCTGAATCAAGGAAATGGAGCGCACCTCAGGACTCGGCGATGCCCGCCGTGGAAGGCGCACGGATCTCGCGCGCGTACTTGACGAGCGCCAGCGCGCGGTAGATTCCGTGCACGAACTTGCCGTAGGGCAGCGTCACGAAGAACGCGAGCACGAAGCCCAGGTGCACCGCGAGCAGCAGGCCCATCAGCGCCGTGTCGCGCAGCGCGAGCAGGGCGAGCCCCGTCGCGCTCACTAGCAGCAGCATCGCGATGAAGCTCCGCGAGAGCGCGGTCTGGCCCGGGTCGGCGAGCTCGGCGTCGCGCCGGCGGTCGAGCCAAAGCAGCCCGGCCGGCCCGACGACGAGGCAGAGCCCGCCGAGCGTGCCGAGCGCGACCGGCAGCGACGTCGGCGCGTACGGCGCGGCGAGACCCAGTGCGTAGTGGTAGAGCGTCGCGACGGACGTCGCCGCGAAGCAGAGCGCAAAGCCGTAGAACGTGCAGTGGTGGAACACGCGGCGCATCTTCGCCGGATCGCCGCGGCCCTCGAAGCAGCCTTCGCCGCCGCCGTCGAGATACCGCAGCGTCAGCGCGTCGCCCGCGGCCGAGAGCGCGTCGGCGCCCTGCGGCGCCAACCCCGTCGAGTCGCGCACGAGGCGCCAGTAACGCAGCGCGCCAAGCGCGAGCGCGAGCGCGGCGAAGCCGAAGGCGAGCCCGAAGACCGTCACCAGCAAGCCGTGCGGGAAGACCGCGTAGAACGCGCCTTCGCGCGGCACGAAGAGCCCGCCCTTCGCCGCCGCGCCGAGGGCGAGGAACACCGCCGTCGCGAGCGCCGTCGCCACCGAGCCCAGCGCCGGATTGCGGCGGAAGAGTCCGGCGAACGCCGCGGGCCAGGCGCAATCCTCGTAGCTCGCCACGCGCACCTCGGCGAACGTGCGCGGGACGTTCACCGCGAATTCGTGTGGCGGCGCGTACTGGCACGCGGAGTGGCACGCGCCGCAATGGTGGCAGAGGTTGGCGAGGTAGGCGACGTCGTTGCGCGCGAAGTCGATGCGCCGCTCCATCGCGGGGAACACCGCGCAATAGCCCTCGCAGTAGCGGCACGCGTTGCAGATCGCCATGAGGCGCGCCGCCTCGGCGTGCGGATCAGCCGCGGGCATGGGCCGCCGCCTCCTTTCCGGCGATGCGCCCGAACGTCGTGCCGATGGTCATGCCGATGCCGGCGAGGTAGCCCTGCCCGAGGACGTTGCCGGCCATGATCTCGCCGGCAGCGAAGACGTTGCCCGCCTGGCGGCCATCGACGAACGCCACGCGCGCCCGGTGGTCCACCTTGACGCCGAGATAGGTGAACGTGATTCCCGGGCGCAGCGGATAGCCGGTGAACGGCGGAGTGTCGATGCGTTGCGCCCAGTGCGTCTTCGCGGGCGCGAGGCCGGCGGTCGCGCAGTCGTCGAGCGCCGTGTGATCGAAGCGGCCGGGGCGCACCGCGACGTTGTAGCGCGCGACTGTCTCGGCGAGCCGCGTTTCGTCCAGACCCAGCTTCGTCGCCAGCTCGGCGAGCGTGTCGGCTCGCTCGCCGGGAAAGATCGTCGGCATGAACCGGCCGAGCACCTTCGCATCGATGATCGAGTACGCGATCTGGCCGGGCTGCCCGGCAATGAGCCGGCCCCAGATCGCGTAGCGCTTGGGCCAGAAGTCCTCTCCCTCGTCGTAGAAGCGCTCGCCTTCGCGGTTGACGACGATGCCGAGCGACACGCTGTCCACGCGCGTGGCGATCCCGCCGTCGAACTTCGGGGAGCGGGCGTCGAGCGCAATGGCGTGGCACTGCTTCGGATCGCTGACCGCCACGGCGCCGGCATCGAGCAGCGCCCGCAGCACCGCGCCGCGATTGTGCGGCGTGCCGCGCACGATGAAGTTGTCGGCCGCGGGGCCCCACGCCTCGCGCAGCCACTCGAGGTTCGCCTCGAAGCCGCCCGAGGCCGCGACCAGCGCCTTCGCCTGCACACGCCAGGTGCGTCCCTCGTGGGCGACTTCCGCGGCCACGAACGCGCCATCGCGAATCTCGAGGCCGCGCGCCTCCGCGTCGTAGAGCACCTGCACGCCGATCCGCTCGGCGGCGCGGTAGTACGCGTTCAGCAGCGCCCGCCCGCCGCCGAGGAAGAAGGCGTTGGTGCGCGACAGCTGCAGCGTGCCGCCAAGCGCCGGCTGGAAGCGCGCGCCGTGCGCGCGCATCCACGCGCGGCACGATCCCGAATCGGCGATGACGAGGCGCGCGAGCCCGGCGTCGGTCTTTCCACCGGTGACGCGCATCAGGTCGTCGAGGTACTCGTCCTCGACGTAGGAGCCGGTGAGCACGTCCTCGGGCGCGTCGTGGCGGCAGCGCAGGTTGCGCGTGTGCCGGCTGTTGCCGCCGCGCAGCCAGCGCGGCGCCGACTCGAGCAGCAGCACGCAGGCACCCGCTTCGCGCGCGGAGATCGCCGCGCAGAGGCCCGCATTGCCGCCCCCCAGGACGAGGACGTCGGGGCGCAGGGTGGCGAGATTCACGCGCGCCTAGTCGATGCGGATGTGGGCGGCCTTGACGACCTTGCTCCAGCGGTCCTGCTCGGCCTTGATGAGCGCCGCGAAATCGGCGGGGCTGCCGCCGCCCGCCCTGGCGTCGTCGTTCGCGAAGCGCACCGTGATCGCGCTGGTCTTCAGCGCCTTGTTGATCTCGACCGACAGCTTGTCGATGACGTCCTTCGGGAGCTTCGCGGGCCCGATGATCCCGTACCACTGCGACGTCTCGAAACCGGGGTGGCCCATCTCGGCGACCGTCGGCACGTCCGGCAGCGCGGGGATGCGCTCCGGCGTTCCCACGGCGATCGCGCGGAGCTTCCCCGACTTGATGTGCGGCATCAGCGCCGGCGTGCCCGCGGAGGCGGCGTCGAGCCGGCCGCCGAGCAGGTCCTGCAGCTGTGGGCCCGTGCCGCGATAGGGAACGTGGACGACGTCGATGCCCGTCGCGTACTTCAGATATTCGAACGCGAGGTGGCCGGCGCTGCCGTTGCCCGCCGAGCCGTAATTGAGCTTGCCGGGATCCTTCTTCGCGAGCGCGACGAATTCCCTGAAATCCTTCGCCGGCACCTCGGCGTTCACGACGAAGATGTTCGGCACCTTCGCGAGCAGCGCGATCGGCACGAAGTCCTTGTTGACGTCGTAGGGCTGGCGCTCCATCGCGTAGGGATTCACCGCCAGCGTGCCGACGTGGCCGAGGATCAGCGTGTAGCCGTCGGGCGCGGCCCGCGCGACTTCCTGCATCGCGATGGTGCCGGCGCCGCCGGCACGGTTGTCGACGATGACACTGACGCCGAGGGAGTTCGTGAGCTCGGCCGCGACGGCTCGTGCGACGATCTCGGACGTGCCGCCCGGCGCGAACGGCACGACGAGGCGGATCGTCTGGCTGGGGTAGGACTGCGCGAAGGCGGCACCGGAGAACGCGACGAGCAGGGCGGCGCCGACGAGGATCTTCTTCAGCATGCGGATTTCCTCCGGGCAATGAGGGTGGAAGATCGCCCCTCAGAACTGGTAGCGGCGAAGGCCGCCGTCGACGGGAATGACGGCACCCGTGATGTAGCGTGCGCGCGGGCTCGCGAGGAACGAGACGAGGTGCGCGACGTCCTCGGGCTGGCCGTACTCGCCGACCGGGATCTCGTGCTCGGACTGCCACCGCCGGTATTCCGGCGTGTAGTTGCGCAGGATCTGGTCGCTCATGATCCGTCCCGGTGGCACGCAGTTCACCGTGATGCCGTGCCGGCCCACCTCGCGCGAGAGCCCCTTCGCCCACGAGTGCACGGCGGCCTTCGCGCAGAACGCGCCGTTGATCCCCTCGGGCTCGCTCTTGCCGGTGATGTTGACGATGCGCCCCCAGCGATTGGCGATCATCGCGTCGATCAGCCGGTCGGTGAGCTGCCGGTGGCGCGTGAAATTGAGCGTGAGCGCCTCGTCCCACTGCGCTTCCTCCGCATGGAGCTTGAACGCGCGGCTTCCGCCGGCGTTGTTGACGAGGATCTCGACGGTTCCCAGCGCGGCCGTCGCCTCGCGGGCCACCGCCTCGGGATACGCGGCGTCGAGCGCATCGTGGACGATGACGGCGGGGGCGGTGCCGCCCGCGGCGACGATTTCCTGCGCGGCCAGGTCGAGGTTCGCGCGCCGCCTGCCGGTGATGGCGAGGCGAACGCCTTCACGGCCCAGCGCAAGCGCGATCGCGCGGCCGATCCCCGAGCTCGCGCCGGTCACCAGCGCGCCGCGACCCGACAGCTGCAGATCCATGGGGTGCACCTCCGTTCGATGGCTTCGGCGATCGCCGCGAAGCGGGCCGCGCCGCGCGCTTCGGCTCAGCGCGCTCGCTGCATCGCCGCGAATATCAGGTCGCAACGCTGCCGATCGCCTGCGTCGGCGATGCCCGGCTGCGCGCACCATGCGACGAGACGTTCGCTGGCGCTGCCGGTGCCGGCCGTCGCGGCGCTCTGGAAGCGCTCGCGCAGCAGCTTGACCTGCAGCGCGAGGCGCTGCGCCTGCAGCTCGGGCGGGCAGTCGAGGCCGAGCGTCATCTCGAGCTCGAGCAGCATCTCGCGGCGCGCGTCGGCGCCGCGTTCGATCCACGCCAGATGGGTCGCTGCCGCGGCGGCGTCGGCGAGGGCGTCGATCGCCGCGTCGCGCCGGCGGACCATCGCCTTTTCCCATGCCGCAGGAAGCGGGGGTAACGCCATCCACCGCTCGTTCGCCGGCGTCGCGTCGACGGCCGCGTCCGCGCGCGTGCGCAACAGCGCGTCGAGCTCCTCGCACAGCCGCTCCTTTGCCGCGAGGATCTGCCACACCGCCGCTTCGCGGGCACGGGTGCGCGCCGACAGCGCCGCCTCCACCGCGGTTTTCGCGCTCCGGAACCGGGACTCCACGCCGCGCAGCGCGGGATCGGAGGCGCGCGCCTTCTGCTTCCACTGCTCCTGGAGGTCGCGCAGCCCGCGCCGCAACTCCTGCTCGTCCTTGTCCGTCGCCAGCGCGAGCTGCTCGGCCTGCGTGCAGAGGTCCTCCAGCGCGCGGCGGCCCTCGTGTTTGTGGTCATCGTCCTGCTTGCGCTTGGCTTCGCGCGCCTTGAACACCGCGTCGCAAGCGGTGCGGAACTCCTCCCACAGCACGCGCTCGTCGCGCTGCGCGAGCGCGAGCTCCTTCGCCTGCGCCTGCCACTTCGCCTGGATTGCCTTCACCTGCGACGGCGTTTCGCGCTCCATCGCCCTGGCTGCGAGCGCCGTAGCCTCGTCGATCAGCGCCCGGCGGGCCGCCTTCGCCTGATCGCGCGCGACGGCCAGTGCGTCGCGCACCGGGGCGAGCGCAGCGCGGAAGCGCGCATCGTAGCCCTTCCACGCCTTCGGCTCGACGCTGCCCAGATTCCCCTCGCGCCACGCGTGATCGGTTTCGCGCAGCCAGCGCTCGATCGCGCGCCAGTCGCGCGGCTCGGCGGTGAGCGTCGGCGCGTGCGCCGCGGTGGCCGCGATGAACTCCTCGCGCTGCCTGCGCGCCTCCTTGCGCAGCGCAGCCTGCTCCGCGAAATGCCGGGCGGCGGGAGCGTACGCCTTCTCGCACGCGCGGTCGAAGCGCTCCCACAGCGCCTTCGGTACGCCCGCGTGCTGCTGGTCGAGCCCTTTCCATTCGTTGCGCAGCTTCTGCACTTCGAGCGCGAGGTGCGGCGCGTCCAGCGTCGTCGTGGCGGCTGCCTCGGCGCGCTCGCACAGCTGGATGCGCGCCTGCTGCTGGCCGAACGATTCCCAGCGCTCGAGCTCGGTCAGCTGCTGCGTCAGGCGGCTCAGCCGCTGCAGCGTCGGCTTGGGCAGCAGGCCGGCGTCGGGCTTGCGCGCCCGGATCTCGTCGGCCGCCGCGCGGGCCGCCTGCAGCTGGCCGGCGGCGAGCGCCTGCTCGGCGGTGTGCAGCAGCCCGTGCACGTGCTGCCGCGCGGCCTGCGTCTCCTGTTCCGCCGCGCGGATCTGCGCGAGCCGGCGCTGCTCGATGACGATCAGCGCGGCTTCGAAGCGCCGCGTCAGCGCGGGCGTGCGGGTGCTGCGATCGAGTGCCTGCCACCGCTCCGGCAGCTTGGCGTCGTCGATCGACGTGCCCGCGGCGAGCTGCTCGGCCTCGACGACGAGCGCTTCGGCGCCGGCCTGCGCCTGCAGCTCCTGCACCCAGCGCTCGACGCGCTGCTCCGCGTCGTCGAGCCGCGACAGCATCGGGGCATCCGCATGCTTCTGCGCCTCGTCGCGCAGCGCCGCAAGCTCGGCGCAGCGGCCGGCCAGCGCTTCGGCCGTCACGGGCGAATCGGTGGCGGCGAGCCACTCGGTCAGCCTGCGCTCGAACCGCGTCCGCGCCCGCTGCTCTTCGTGCTCACGATCGAAGCGCGCCTGCAACGCCTGGCGCGCCGCTTCGCAGCGCGCGATGCGGGTCGGATCGTCGCCGAGGTCGAGCGTCTGCCAGCGCCGGTTGAGCTCGATCACCGCCGTGAGTATCGGGCCGGGCTTCGTCGCCAGTGCTTCCAGCTGCTCCAGGATGGCATCGGCTTCGGTCGCCCGACCCTCGCGATCGTCGATCGCATCGATGCGCTTTCGCGCGAGCCGGGCCACGCCGTGATCCTTGTTCCGGGCGGCATCGGCGAGCTTGCGCAGACCCTCCGGCGTGCGCACGCCCTCGGCCGCCGCCATGCGCGTCTCCGCGTGCTCGGCCGTAAGCGCGAGCTCGAGCAACGGCGCCTCGTCGCGGATGGCGGCGATCGCGCTGCGACGGCGCTCCGCATCCTGCGTCCGCCGCGCCACGTCGGCGCGGATGGCGTCGGTGCAGGGGTCGGCGGCGAGCAGCGTCGCCGCGTGAGCGCCGTCCTGCGTGCCTGCGAGCGCGCTGCCGAGCGACGCCGCCAGGGCAGCGCGCACCGTCGCGTCCGTTTCGCTTTCCCAGGCCGCCGCCAGCGCTGCGAGATTCACGCAGCGCGCCGCCGCCGCGACCCGCACCTCGGGCGCGGGATCAACGCGGAGCAGTTCGGCAAGCTCGTCCGATTCGGGGGGCAGCTCGGCGACACCGGCGATGCGCCGCACCGGGTCGGCGTGTTCGTGCAGCGCGGAGCGAAAGAGGCGGTTGGTGACCATGAAATGGGGCGCGCGGGAATCCGGTCGTAGCGGGGGGGCGACGCGCGAGCCGTCATGGTAACCAAAAAAGCGCGCCGCCGGGCCGTTCCAATGCGCGCTGCGGTTGACCACCCGGGAACGATGGCGGACGATGGCCGCGGCGCGATCCGGGGTGGCCGCGCCGGCCCCGCGCGAAGCGGTCGCATGGCCGGCCCGGCCGCGGGCCGAAAAACGGCGCGGCAAACGGGGGAACCGATGGCAACGAAGGATGTTCGCGGCGACGACGATTTCTACGCGCGCCTGCCGGTCTTCGCCGGATTCCGCGGGATCACGGATCCGGCGCTGTACCAGCCGCTGCCCGACGACTGGCTGCTCGGGCTCACCGATGTGGTGCATTCGACCCGGGCCATCGAGGACGGTCGCTACAAGTCGGTCAACATGGCCGGGGCCTCGGTGATCGCCGCCGTCACCAACGCGCTCGCCGGGCGCCCGTTTCCGTTCGTCTTCGGCGGCGACGGCGCAAGCATCGCGGTTCCGGCGCGCGACGAGGCTGCGGTGCGCGCCGCGCTGGCCGCCACCGCCGCGTGGACGCGCGACGAGCTCGATCTCGCGCTGCGCGTCGCCCTCATCCCCGTGTCGGTGGTGCGCGGCGAGGGCCTCGACGTGCGCGTCGCGCGTTTCGCGCCATCTACCAATGTCTCTTACGCGATGTTCACCGGAGGCGGGCTGGCGTGGGCCGATCGCTCGCTGAAGGCCGGACACTACGCGGTGGCGCCGGCGGCACCCGGCGTTCGGCCCGACCTTTCGGGCCTTTCGTGCCGCTGGAGCGACATTCCGGCCTCGCGCGGCATCATCCTCTCGCTCGTCGCCGCGCCGGTGCGTCAGGGCGACCCCGCGTTCCGCCGGCTCGTCGACGGGCTGCTGGCCGAGCTCGAGGCCAGCCCGGAGGTCGCGCGGCCGGTGCCGGACGGGGCGCCGGGCGTCGGCTGGCCGCCCCCCGGAATGGAGCTCGAGGCGCGCGCGTCGCGCCGGGCCGGCGAGGGACATTTCGTGGCGCGCCTGCGCGTGATCCTGGCGACGCTGCTCGCGTACGTGATCATGCGGCTCGGCCTTCGCGTCGGAGCGTTCGATCCCGCTGTCTACCGCCGCACGGTCGTCGAGAATTCCGACTTCCGCAAGTACGACGACATCCTCCGCATGACGCTCGACTGCACGCCCGGCCTCGCCGACCGCGTCGAGCAGCGCCTCGCAGAGGCGTCCCGCGCGAACGTCGCGCGCTTCGGCCTGCACCGGCAGTCGACGGCCATCATGACGTGCATCGTTCCTTCGATCGCCGAGAACAATCACCTGCACTTCGTGGACGGAGCGGCCGGAGGTTACGCGATGGCCGCGCGGCAGCTCAAGCTGGCCGCGCCGGCGTCGGCTTGACGCCGGGGAACGGTTCCGGCGAGGATCGTCGTTGCCCGCGGAGGACGCGGCCATTTCGTCGGAGGGAGCGCGTCGATGATCGTCTGGGAAGCCCATGCGTGCCTGCCGCTCCATCCACGCGCGGATTTCGCGCCGCTCGACGGATACCGCGCGGCCGGCGTCGATTACGTGTCCGTCAACGTCGGCATGGACATGAATCCGCTGGCGCAGGTGCTGTCGGTCATCGCCGGCTTCCGCGCAACGATCGCCGCGCATCCGGACCGCTATCTTCCGGCTGCGAGCATCGCCGACATCGAGCGCGCGGCGGCGACCGGGCGGCTCGCGATCGGCTTCGACCTCGAAGGGGCGATGCCGCTCCTCGAACAGCCCGAGATGGTGGCGCTCTACCGCGACCTCGGCGTCCGGCAGATTCACTTCGCGTACAACCGCAACAACAGCGTCGCCGACGGCTGCCACGACGTCGAGCGGGGGCTGACGCCGCTCGGCCGGCGGATGGTCGCGGCGGTCAACGACGCGGGCCTGCTGATGGACTGCTCGCACACGGGCCGGCGCTGCAGCCTCGACATCATGGCGGCGTCGCGCGAACCGGTGATCTTCAGCCACAGCAATCCGGCGGCGCTGGTCGCGCACGGGCGCAACGTCACCGATGAGCAGATCAAGGCGTGCGCCGCGACGGGCGGTGTGGTCTGTGTGTCGGGCGTGTCGGCCTTTCTCGGCACGGCGGTGCCCGCGGCGGTCGACGTCGCGCGTCACGCCGCGTACGTGGCCGGGCTCGTGGGCGTCGAGCACGTGGGCATCGGGCTCGACGTCAGCTTCCATCAGGACGGCATCGACGGCGACCCGCCGGCACCCTTCGACCCGGGCTACTGGTGGCCGAAGGCGACCGGTTACGACCGGGCGATCTCGCGCATCACCTACACGCCCGTCGACACGTGGCGCGTGCTCGCCTCCGCGCTGCAGGAAGTGGGGATGACGCGCGACGACGCGACTCGGGTGATGGGCGGCAACATGCTGCGGGTGGCGCGAGAGGTGTGGCGCGGTTGACGGCCGCGGCGCCGCGGGCGGTATACTCGAAACGAGGAGGACGTCATCATGAAAAACCTGCCATTGCCGTCGGCCCGCCGGCTGATCGGCGTCGCCGCACTCGCCGCGCTCGTCGTCGGCCCCGGACCCGCGTCGGCGGCCACGCCGAAGGACACGCTCGTCGTCGCCTGGGCGATCGACGACATCATCACGATGGACCCCGCCGAGTCGTTCGAGATCTCGGCCGGCGAGATCATGGGCAATTCCTACGATCGGCTCATCCGCTTCGAGGTTTCCGATCCGTCGAAGCTGATCGGCGACACCGCGAAGAGCTGGACGGTCTCGCCCGACGGCAAGACCTACAGCTTCGAATTGAAGGACGGGCTCAAGTTCGCGTCCGGCAATCCGCTGACCGCGGAGGATGTCGCGTTCTCGCTGCAGCGCGCGGTGCTGCTCGACAAGACGCCGGCGTTCATCCTCACGCAGTTCGGCTTCTCGAAGGACAACGTCAAGGACAAGATCAGGCAGACCGGCCGCCTCACGCTGACGCTCGAGACGGACAAGGCGTACGCGCCGACGTTCGTGCTGAACTGCCTCACCGCCAACGTCGCCGCGATCGTCGACAGGAAGCTCGTGCTGTCGAAGGAGGCGAACGGCGATCTCGGCTACGGCTGGCTCAAGACCAACTACGCCGGTTCGGGACCGCTCAAGATCCGCGAGTGGCGCGCCAACGAGATCCTCGCGCTCGAGCGCAACGACAACTACTACGGCGACAAGTCGAAGCTGCCCCGCGTCATCTACCGGCACGTGAAGGAGGCGGCGACGCAGCGGCTGCTGCTGGAAAAGGGCGACGTCGACATCGCGCGCAACCTCACGCCGCAGGACCTCGCGGCCGTGGCAACCAACAAGGACCTACGGACCACGTCGACCCCCAAAGGCACCGTCTACTACTTCAGCCTCAACCAGAAGAACCCGACGCTCGCCAAGCCCGAAGTGCGCGAGGCGCTCAAGTGGCTCGTCGACTACGCGGCGATCGGCGACACGCTGATCAAGAACATCGGCGTCGTCCACCAGAACTTCCTGCCGGTCGGCCTCCTCGGCGCCAGCACCGAGAATCCTTACAAGCTCGATGTCGACCGTGCCAAGGCGCTGCTGGCGAAGGCCGGCGTGCCGAACGGCTTCAAGGTGACGATGGACGTGCGCACCGTGCAGCCGGTGCAGGGCATCGCCGAGGCTGTCCAGCAGACCGCCAAGCGCGCGGGCATCGACATCGAGATCATTCCGGGCGACGGCAAGCAGACGCTGACCAAGTATCGCGCGCGCCAGCACGACCTCTACATCGGCCAGTGGGGCGCCGACTACTGGGACCCGCACACCAACGCCGACACCTTCGCCCGCAATCCCGACAATGCGGACGACGCGAAGTCGAAGCCGCTCGCGTGGCGCAATGCCTGGGCCATTCCGGAGCTGACGAAGAAGACCGACGCTGCGGTGCTCGAGCGCGACGCCGGGAAGCGCAAGGCGATGTACGAGGAGATCCAGGCCGAATTCCGGCGCACGAGTCCCTTCGTGATGCTCTACCAGCAGACCGAGGTCGCGGCCTTCCGCAGCGACGTGCAGGGCCTGAAGCTCGGGCCGACGTCCGACACCACGTACATGTTCAGGGTCTCGAAGTCGTAGCGGGACCTTGAGCCCGGCCGAGCAGATGCCGACGGGCGGGCGCCACGGCGCCCGCCTGCTGCGGGCCGGGGACGTCGTCGGCCGCTTCCTGCTGGTGATCCTGCTTACCTATCTCGGCCTCCTCGCGGTGACCTTCTTCATCGGTCGGGTGATCCCGATCGACCCGGTGCTCGCGATCGTCGGCGACCGCGCGCCCGAGCACGTGATCGCCCGCGTGCGCGAGGAGCTCGGCCTCAACAAGCCGCTCTGGGAGCAGTTCGGCATCTACGTGATGAAGGTCCTGCAGGGCGACTTCGGCCGGTCGGTGCTGACGTCGAACCCGGTGATGCAGGACATCCGGCGTGCGTTTCCGGCGACGCTCGAGCTCGCGACGCTCGGCACGATCATCGGCGCCGGTCTCGGCGTTCCGCTCGGCGTCTGGGCGGCCGTGCGGCGCGGGCGCATGCCCGATCAGGTCGTGCGCGTGATGGGCCTCATCGGCTACTCGGCGCCGATCTTCTGGCTGGGCCTGATGGCGCTCGTCGTGTTCTACGCGCGGCTCGGCTGGGTCGCCGGTCCGGGCCGCATCGACATCGTCTACGAGTACACGCTGACCCCGGTGACGGGGCTGCTGCTGCTCGACACCGCGATGGCGGGCGAATGGCAGGCGTTCGGCAACGTGCTCTCGCACCTCATCCTGCCGGCGTCGCTGCTCGGCTATTTCTCGCTCGCCTACATCAGCCGCATGACGCGCTCGTTCATGCTTAACGAGCTCGGCCAGGAGTACGTGGTCGCCGCGCGCGCCAAGGGCCTGTCGGAGACGCGGATCATCTGGCGGCACGCGCTGCGCAACGCGATGGTGCCGCTCGTCACCGTGATCGCGCTCTCCTATGCCGGGCTGCTCGAAGGCTCGGTGCTGACCGAGACCGTCTTCGCGTGGCCCGGCCTCGGGCTCTACATCACCAACTCGCTGCAGAACGCGGACATGAATGCGGTGCTGGGCGGAACGATCATCGTCGGGTCGATCTTCATCGGCCTGAACCTGCTGTCCGACCTGCTCTACCGGATGCTCGACCCGAGGACGCGGGCGCGATGAGCGTGGGGGCCGTTCGATGAGCGTGGGCGAGGCCGCGTCCGGGGAGAGCCTGCACGCCTGGCTGCTGTCCGACCGGCCGGGCTCGCGCCGGCAGGCGTTTCTCGGGCGCGTCTACGGCGCGTGGCGCACGTTCGCGCGGAACCGGCTCGCGATGGCGGGCCTCGCGATCGTGCTGGCGCTCGTGGCGATCGCGATCTTTGCCGACCCGCTCGCTCCGTATTCGCCGTACATCGGCGACCTGCGCACGACGCGCCTGCTGCCGCCGTCCGCCGCGCACTGGTTCGGCACCGACGACCAGGGGCGGGACATCCTGTCGCGGGTCATCGCCGGCACGCGGATCACGCTC
>Ga0209048_10001741_pt1 | contig 22009 bp, 23 predicted proteins | sample FrelakmetCRP12CR_FD_187146 | JGI IMG/M metagenome (GOLD analysis project Ga0209048, IMG submission 187146) | Freshwater lake sediment microbial communities from the University of Notre Dame, USA, for methane emissions studies - CRP12 CR (SPAdes)... | ecosystem: Environmental > Aquatic >... | reverse complement strand
GCGGCCATCAAGCGCCGCCGCGCATTCTGCGCCCTGGGCAACGCTGCCTTCGGCTTCAATTGCATCCGCAGCCACCACCGGCAAAGGAGCGGCCGCCGGAAGAGGCTTCTTTACTGAAGTACATGTGATCGTCGATCGCTGCATCGAGAGAGTCGGCGTCCAGTTGCATTTCCTCGCGCGCCAGCACGTCATGTTGCCAGGGCTTGACTCCCATGGAACTGCATCCCGATACGGCTAGCGCGCCGGCCGTCATGCACAAGACACTCAATCGGCCAAGGGCCATTGTCTCTCCTTCGTGGAAACGCCTATTTTTCGGCCAACAGCTCACGCAGCTGCGTCTCGTAAACCGCAGCATCCACCGGCCGAAATCCGATGTGGATATAGCGCGGTGTGCCGTGTCGATCGATCAGCACACTCGCGGGCATGCCTCTGATTTTATAGAACTCGGCAGACTCTCCTTTCGGATCGAAGCGCACGTCAAACGTCGGCTTGAACTGATCCAAAAACTTGTCCGCATCGACGCGCTCTCTATCCAGATTGACGGCGACTATCGCGAGGCCCTGCCCTTCGTAGGCCTTGGTCATAGTCTGCAGCCAGGGAAACGATTGTTTACAGGGGCCGCACCATGACGCCCAAAAGTCCAAATAAACGACCTGCCCCCTGAGGTTGGTGAGATCGAGCGGCGAAGCGGCCCAAATTGGCGTGAATACCAGCAAGCCGATCGCCACGAGAATGCATCTCATCATCCCTCTGGGCCCTCTGCGGAGTTTCATCAACAGTTGTTGCGCGAGTCTCAAACGTGGGTCTACTTTGTATTGCAAAGTTTCCCGGTGTCAAGCGCGATGGAGTGCGGGAGCGAAGCGATTCGCATTTCGGCAAGCTGACTCGCGGCGCTAAAATCGTTTGGAAAAGCCGACCGTCAGACCCTTTGGGCTGATCTGCACCGACAGCGGGGTCGCACGGGTCGTGCTCCAATACCCGACCCCCGAGCCGAGCGCCCAAGCGGCGATGACATCCGTCTGCCAGTGAGCTTGGCTTTTCAGCCTTGCGATGGCGTCGTAGAGCGGCAGTATCTCGAGCGACCATACCCAAGGATTTTGCCGCGCGTAATTCGCGATAAAGGGGGTCACGAAGCTGGCCTGCAAGGTCACTTCGCCGCTCGGAAAGCTCTCGCAGCAACTGCCCTTGAACCATAGATTGGGATTGTCGCCCTGGTACGGCCGCGCACGCCCAAAGCCCCGTTTGAGTATCGCGGCGCCGATTCCCGAAATCGCCGATGCATCGATCGTCTGCCAGAAGGTATGGCCCAGTTCGTCATCGTTTCCGAACCACAGGCTCCCCGCCACCGCGGCGGCGATCACGCCATACTCGAGTCCGGTTTGATAGTTTCGCGCCCAAATGCCGCTCTGATCCAGAGACCATTGGTGATCGATGCCGAGCGGTCCGCCGCCGCCGTAGGCGACGCCCGACAGCAGCAACAGCGACAGCACGGCGAGTCTCAAGCGCGGCATATTCATACGAACCGTGTTGCACCCGGCGCCGTGGAACCGGCTTTGCATCGCAAAATATCAGACTTTGCGTTGCAAAGTAAATGACGGTCCGCATTCCCACACTATGGCGTTACGTCACTTGATGGTGCCGGGCGGCCGATGACAAGCGCTGCAGCCGGCGACGGGACCGTGGCGCTTGAGCGTTGCCTGCGGATGGCGATGGCAATCGAGGCAAAATCCGTGGAATCGCGCCTCGACTCCCTCTTTGAGATCCGCGCGGGGGCCGCGATGACACTGCACGCACAATCCCCAACCCCGTCCGTCGGCGTAGTTGTGGTGGCAAATCAGACAGTTGACCATGCCGTGTTTGCCGTGCGGGAAATCGAGCGGGATGGCGTTCGCGCGGCGGAATACCGGCTCGCGCAGCGCATCGCCCACCGCCTGCGGGAATAGCCCCGCGACGGCAGCGGCGCCTATCACCAGGACGCTCACCACCCCTGTCGCGTGTCGTCCGAATACGAGTCGCCGGCGCACCACGGGTTGCCGGTGAGCGGCATCGATTGGACGGCGCTGCCGCAGCAACATGAGCATCGCGCCGATCGTCCCCGCGACCAGCAAAGCCCTGCGCCCGCGGTCCCCGACATACCTGGCAGTGACCACGAGGTGCACGGCGATCAAGGCGGCGAGCAGTGAGCCGAGGATTACATGCGTGGCTTGGAAGTCCCGGTGGCTCGCCCACAGGCGGCGACGCACGCCGGCGAGCGAACTCAAGACCAGGATGAGGAGTAATAGAGTCGCTGCGATGCCCGCAAGCTGATACAGAGGCGCGGTCGGCTTCAGGTATTCGACGACGGTTCGGTCCACGAGAAGGAGTCCGCCGACGTGAATCGCGGCCGCAACCAGCGCCAGCCATCCGATGAGCGTATGGCGCCGTAAGGACAGTAGAGTGGGCGGCACCGAATCCCTGGGCCGGACCGGCGAGCCGCAAAGAGCGATGCAGGCGAGGCCGCTCGCCAAGCCGGCCGCCTGAGCGAGTTCCCAGCCGATCCCGGCGAACCCCCCGAAGACCGGCAAAAAGACCAACACCAGAAGGCCGCAGCCCCACAGGGCGTAGCGGACGTCGCGATCTCTCACGCGCGGCACTTAGCGCTGCGCCAGGCTGAGACAGTGGAGATTCTGTTTACCGGTTGCCGCATGTACCCTTGGATCATCACGCGTGATGGCGGTCGACACGTCAGTGGATCGAGCGACCCTTCAAACGGTTTGGCTGCTGCGTGCCCAAAGCTCGCGCGCAAGCACGCCGGCGCGGCGCTCGATCGCCTGCGCGGCATCCAGGCACAGATCCTCGCGGTAGCGCGAGGCGATGAGTTGCGCACCGACCGGATGTCCCTGGTGCAATCCAACCGGCACCACGGCCGCCGGCAATCCGAGCACATTGACGGCCGAGGTGAACCGCAGATCGTTGCCCAGCAGTTCCCGAACCTGCGCGTCGCCGCCGAGATCGGCGAAGACTGCATTGACCAGGGGATTCACGCTGCGCATGCGCTCGATGTGCGCGCGCACCACATCGAGCGAGGATACTTGCTTGGTTTTGATGGCGCGCACCGTCCCGACCGCCGACCACTGCCAGATGGGTTTTGCGGACATGGAATCGCTCCCGATGACGAGGCGGGCAGCATAACCGAAACCCGCCTTTCGGATTAATCTCCGTGCGCGCTTGAGGTAACCTTTCCGAACCGTCCATGAAACAAAGGTTAGGGAGAGCGCATGACGAGGGGGCCGAGCGGACAAGGATTGCGGCGCAGGATCGGCGCACCGGCCGGGATGTTAGTCATCGCGGTTTTTTGCGCGGGGCTGACCGATGCCGCGGATGTGGGCCCGGGCTACGACATCGAGATGAGCCGCCTCATTCCCGTGCGAGACGGCACCGAACTCGAAGCGTGGATCACGAAGCCTTCGAACCTCACGGTGAAGGTTCCGACGATCTTGACGCTGACGCAGTACGACATCGATGGCGGCAGGCACGGCCAGGAGGCCGGCTACTACGCCCGTCGCGGCTATGCCTTTGTGCAGGCGTATGTTCGCGGCCGCGGCCGTTCCGGCGGCGATAAGAGCGACAACCTGGGCACCAGCGTCGGCCGCGACGGCTACGACTTGGTCGAATGGATCGCCGCGCAGCCCTGGAGCGATGGGCGAGTGGTGATGTTCGGCGGTTCGTTCGTCGGCATGACCCAATGGCGAACCGCCACGCAGATCCCGCCGCATCTCGCCGCGATCGCTCCGTATGTGCCCATCTATCCCGGATGGGATGTCCCCAACACCAATGGAATTCCCCAGGCGTGGACCGTCGTCATCACCGGATACGTGGCGGGACGGTCGCTCAACAGCGGCTTTTTTCGCAATCAGGCTTATTGGCAGGGAAAGATGCTCGAACACTATGCGGCCTATCGTCCGTTCAACGAACTCAACGATACGATCGGCATTGCGGCGAATGATTGGTCGATGCAGGACGAGCGAGGCCGAAAAGTATCCTTTATGGAGATGTGGCTGGACCATGTGGGCGATGCGGCGTTCAACCTGGCGGCGGAGCCCAAGCCCGAGGACTATGCTCGAATGAAGTTTCCTGTTCTCACCGTAACGGGGTATTACGACGACGATCAGCCGGGAACGCTTCGCTATTACCGCAGCCACGTCGCACACGCGCCGGCCGAGGCCGTGGCCCGGCATTACCTGGTGATCGGCCCGTGGGATCATTCCGGCTCGCAGGAACCCTCGGCGGTAATCGAGGGTGTGGCGATAGCGCAGGCGGCCGTCATCGACATGCCGAAGCTGCATGCCGATTGGTACGACTTCGTTTTGGACAGAGGGCAGCGCCCGGCGCTTCTGCGCGACAAGGTCGCCTATTTCATGTTGGGCGCCGACCAGTGGCGCTACGCGAACACGCTCAAGGCGGCATCCTCAGGCCGCGAACTGACATTTTTCCTGGCGGACGCCCCCGGAACGCCGCGGGATGTATTTCATTCCGGACAACTTGCGGCGAAGGCGCAAGCCGCCCAGCCTCCGGCCGTCGTCGTCAGCGACCCGCATGAGCTGCCCGAACTCGAGGTCGCCAAATATGCCGCCAACGAGGATTTGTCCAGCCAGTTTCGCGCATTTCAAAAGCGAGCGATCACGTTTCACTCGGAGCCGTTCGCGCACGATACCGAGGTGGCGGGCCAGATGCGCCTGACATTGGTCTGCGCGACCGATGCGCCGGATTTCGATCTTTGGACGCAAGTGCTGATGGTGCTGGCGGACGGTTCCACCGTCCGGCTGGGCGAAGACATTCGACGCGCCCGGTTTCGCAACGGCCAATTCAAAGAGGAGCTGCTCAAACCGGGGCAACTCATCGAGATTCCGTTCGAATTTAACTGGCTGGCCCGGCGAATTCCCGCTGGAGCACGGCTTCGGCTCACCATCGCGCCGCTCAATTCGCCCAACTACCAAAAGAACTTCAACACGGGAGGGCGGATCGGATTCGAGAATTTGAAAAGCTCGCGCATTGCGACCATCAAGATCTTTCACGACGCCCAGCGGGCAAGTCGCTTGACGTTGCCGCTCGCGGCGCCGGTTACCCGCAGCGCCGCCGATTGACGCGAATCCACGATCCCGCCGGGGCTAGCGCGCCCGCAAATCCTCGATTACGGTCCCCATTTGCGCCATTTCGTCTTCGTGCGGCTGGTCCCGGATTGTTTCCTTGAGGGCGTCTGCGTACCAATCCCTCATCGCTTGAAGACCCAACAATCGCTGCACATATCCGGCCGCCGCGGGGTCCAGAGCGATGCCGTAGGTTTGAACTCTAAAGGCGACCGGAGCGAAGAACGCATCGACGGCCGTGAATGACTCACCCGCCAGGAAGAGTCCGCCGAAGCGGCGCAGCCCGTCGCTCCACAGCGCGCCAAGCCGAGCGACGTCCCGCTCGAGTGCCGCCGGAAAATCCTTGAGCCTGATGCGCACGCCGCAGCTCATCGAACAGCGATTGCGCAACTCGCCGAATCCCGAATGCATCTCGGCGGAGGCGCTTCGGGTCCAGGCACGGGCTTTGGAATCGGCGGGCCAAACACCCGCGTGTCGCTCGGCCAAATATTCGGCGATGGCGAGCGAGTCCCATACGACCGTCGGCCCATCGACCAGGCACGGCACCTTGCCGCTCGGCGAAATCTTTCTGAAGTCCTCCCACTGTGCAGTCTGCCCAAAAGGCATCAGCCGCTCCGCGAACTCGATTTTCAGTTCGCGCATCATCACCCACGGCCGCAACGACCAGGACGAATAATTCTTGTTGGCTATGTATAGATCGTGCATCGGTCGCTTCTCCCGTTATGGGCCCCGGAGGTCGGCGGCGCCGATCACTCATCGTATGCCCGCGAACGTGCGAAATTCGCCTAGTTTACCGTCGATACAGGCACAATGCCCGGCGCAATGAACTACAAGCACATCTACCATGCCGGAAATTTTGCAGATGTCGCGAAGCACGTCGCTCTGCTCTACTGCCTCGATGCCCTGAAGCGCAAGGAAGCGGGTTTTTTTGCGTTGGACAGCCACGCCGGCCGCGGGTTTTACGATTTGCAAGCTGCCGAAGCCGGCAAATCCGGCGAAGCCGAGCGCGGCATCCAGCGCCTGATACAAACGAGCATCGATGAGAAAATTCTCGGCCCGTATTTTTCGGCCATTCACGCCCGGCGCGGCAAGCGTTTGGCGCGCTACCCGGGCTCACCGGCGCTGATCGCCGGCAGTTTGCGTCCGCAAGACCGTGCGATATTCGTCGAATTGATGCCCGCGGAGGCACGGGCCGGTGCGCGCGAGCTCGAGTCCGCCGGTCGGATTCGTGTGCAAATCGAGGACGGATACGCCGCGCTCAAGGCGCTCTTGCCGCCGCAGGAACGGCGCGGGCTGGTGCTGATCGACCCGCCCTACGAAAGCATTGACGAGCTGAAATCCATGCTGCAGGCGTTCGCCGACGCCTACCGCCGCTGGCCGACCGGCATATTTCTGATGTGGTATCCGATCCGCAGCGCAGCGCAGCGCGGTAAGGTGCATGCGCGCTTTGAAGCACTGGGAATTCCGAAGATGCTGTACGCGGACTTGGCCATCCATCCCGACGATGCGGGCGTCGGTCTCGCGGGCAGCGGATTGATGATGGTCAACCCGCCCTACGGCGCGGATGAGTACCTTCAGAGCGCCTATACCGCCATTCACGAGGGGATCGCCGTCCCCGGATCGGGCTACGTGGAAGTCGCGCGCCTGACGCGGGAACGAATGGCACAATGACGCACCTACTTTCGAGGACTTGAATCATGGATCCCAACATCTTGCGCGATCAGCTCAGCAAACTGCATGAAGAACTCGGTGGCGTGCGTCATGTGGATCCGCGATCCAAGCAACTGCTGGCGGAAGTCCTCGAGGATATCCAGCGGCTTTTGCAGCAAGACCGTGCAAGCGCGCCGCAGGGCAATGCCTCGCTGCCAGAGCGCCTGGAAAAGGTCGCGGTGCAATTCGAGCTGGACCATCCGATGCTCGCCGCGAGTTCTCGAAGGCTCATCGATTTGCTCGGCAAAGCGGGGCTTTAGCCGGTCAGGCGTTTTAGCCGGTCCAGACGAGCGCGTCCTGCACGCGCGCCGCGATCCGCTTGAGCATGTCGGGACCGGGGCTCTGCCCGCGGGCAAGCACCGCCAGGCTCCCGTGGCCGGCCACGGGAAGTATGACGCCGTGGTAGCCCTGTTCGTCGAACCGCTCGGGTTTCGATACGGATTCATGCGCGAGAACCATCACCGTGACCGGTCCCATTTCCGTCTGGACCACCAGGTGCGGAACGTGGTGGGAGCGAAATAAACAGCTCCTCGCATAGCTGACCATTCCGGCCTTCGGGTCCAATTGGACGCGCGCGTCGGCAAGCGCCTGCGCCAATTCCGGCGGCGGCACCGGTATGTCCGTGCGCGCCCAGGCTTGCGGCTCCCCCGCCATGTGGGCCACCACATCGGCAGCCAAACTGGAATGCGGTTCCGCGAGCCACAAACTGCCCGCGACGGCGACCAGGATCAACACGCTGGCGGCCATTGCCAGCCAGCCGCGGCGGCTGGAGCTCGCACGGCGCAAGGCGGGCGTCCGCAGGGGCACCACCGACGCGGCGCCGCCGGCGGGAATGTTCACGCACATGGCGCGCTCGAGGCGGCCTTCGAAGCGCAACAGCCGATCCGTGTATCCAAGGCACTCGCGGCAGCCGTCACGATGCAAACGCAACTCCGGATTCGCATCCCGCGGATCCGCCAGAATCGCTCTGCGGTATTGGGCGCAATTCATCATTCTTCGGGGTCCATATGGGTGTCCTCGCCGCACATTGCGCGCAGCTGATTGCGGCCGCGGAATAATCGCGTCAGCACGGCGGCATTCGAAAGGTTGAGTTCAGCGGCGATCTCGGCCGTCGAATAGCCCATTAGCACCTGCAGCACGAGCGGCTCGCGGTACTCTTCGGGCAGCTTGAACAGGGCGGCGCGAAGCTCCGCCACGTCGTCTCCCTGCGCGGCCGCGAGTGTCGGCTCCTCGCGCGCAACCAGCTCGTCGATGTCAACCGTCACCAATCGCTTGCGCTCGAAGCTGCGGGCATATTCCCGGCGAATGATGGTCAAAAGCCAAGGTTTTGCGGCCGCCTCGTCCAATAGCGAGTCTTGCGCCTTCCAGGCGCGCAGCATGGCTTCCTGGACCACATCCTCGGCCAAGGCCCGGTCGCGCGACAGCCAGAACGCGAACCGCAGAAGGTCGGGGCGCAAGGATTGGCAAAGCGCATGGAAGCGGTCACGCTTCAGATTTCCGCCAGCCTGATCGTTCATGTATAAATCAGCACTTGACCTGCGATGTACCCGCTTACCATAACTCCTTTGCGATATTACCGCGATACGATCACGCCACCGCAAATGAACAACGGAATCCGGGAGCGCAGGCAGCATTGCGCCCGATCGCGGCCCAGCCTCAATCGCGTGGCTGAATTTGTTGTTAGGAGTCACAGTCAAGATGACCGGAAATCCAGCTGATTCATTTCCGAGCACCCGGATGCGGCGCATGCGCCGCGACGAGTTTTCGCGGCGGCTGATGCGGGAAACGCACCTCACGGTGGATGCGCTTATTTATCCGATTTTCGTGGTGGAGGGGGCAAAGCAGCGCCAGCCCGTGGTTTCCATGCCCGGAATCGAGCGGCTTTCCATCGACGAATTGCTTCGCGAGTGCACGTCCTTGGCGCGGCTGCGCATCCCGGCGATTGCGCTCTTTCCGGTCATTCCGGCCGACAAAAAGTCTTTGGATGCGCGCGAATCCTGGAATCCCAATGGGATCGTGCAACAGGCGGTGCGGGCCGTGAAGAAGGAGTTTCCAGGCCTCGGCGTCATTACCGATGTGGCGCTCGATCCATTCACCACGCACGGACAGGACGGTCTGATCGACGCCGGAGGCTACGTCCAAAATGACCTGACAGTCGAAACCCTGGTGCGCCAGGCGCGGTCGCATGCGGATGCCGGCGCCGACGTGGTTGCCCCCTCCGACATGATGGACGGGCGCATAGGCGCCATCCGCAGCACCTTCGAGACCGCGGGACTGGTCCATACGCGCATTCTGGCCTATGCGGCAAAGTACGCCTCCAGCTTCTACGGCCCGTTTCGCGAGGCCGTTGGCTCGGCGCAACAGCTCGGCGCCGGCAGCAAGCACACCTACCAGATGGACCCCGGCAATTCGGACGAGGCGTTGCGCGAAGTAGCCCTCGACATCGCCGAGGGCGCGGACATGGTCATGATCAAGCCGGGCTTGCCCTACTTGGACATCGTTCGCCGGGTGAAGGACCGCTTCGGGATGCCCACCTTCGTCTACCAGGTCAGCGGCGAGTACGCCATGATCATGGCGGCGGCCGCGAACGGCTGGATCGACGAGCGTGCGGTTGCCCTCGAATCCCTCGTGTCCATCAAACGCGCCGGAGCGGACGGCATTTTGACCTATTTCGCCAAACGCGCGGCGGAATGGCTCGCCAAGTGAACCTACTGCACGAAGCCGGCACGCCGGACCAGTACGGGATCGTCGGGCACCCGGTCGCGCACAGCTGGTCCCCGTTCATTCACGGGATGTTTGCCATAGCGACGGCGCAGAATCTGGTTTATCGGTTGTTCGACATCGCTCCGGACGATTTCCGGCGCGAGACTCTGCGGTTGTTCACGAGCGGTGTGCGCGGGCTCAACATCACGCTACCCCACAAGCAGGCCGCGGCCGATCTGGTGAACGAATTGACGCCGCGGGCGGCGCGGGCGCAGGCCGTTAATACCATCGCCTTCTTCGAGGATACGACTCTGCTCGGCGACAACACCGACGGGATTGGTCTGATCTGCGATCTCGAGCGCAATATGCAGATCGATCTCGCCGACAAGCGGGTGTTGATCCTCGGCGCGGGCGGCGCCGCGCGCGGAGTGATCGCACCCCTGATGGAACGGGAATTGCGCAGCGTCACCGTCGCCAACCGCACGCCGATGCGGGCGCGCAATCTCGCGGCCGAATTTTCCGACATGGGAAAAATCGCCGGCTGCTCCTTCGCGGAGCTGCAAGGCCCGCCGTACGATCTCATCGTCAATGCGACATCGGCGAGTCTGCAAGGCGAAATGCCGGAGATGCCGGCAGGACTCGTCGACGAAGAGACCGTCTGCTACGACATGGCCTACGGCCGCGGCCAAACGCCGTTCACGACGTGGGCGCACTCGCTCCACGCACGCCGCGCCACCAAGGGTTGGGGCATGCTGGTCGAGCAAGCGGCCGAATCGTTCTTTTTATGGCGCGGCATCCGGCCGAACACCCAGCCGGTGCTTGAGGCGCTTGCGAAGCACGCTTAGCGCCATCGCGCCTAGCTCCGGCGCGCCTAACGCATGGTCACGAGTTCTTCGGCGCTGGTCGGATGGATCGCCACGGTGTCGTCGAAGTCGCGCTTCGTCGCACCCATGCGAATCGCGACCGCGAATCCCTGCAGCATTTCGTCGGCGCCGGCGCCGATGACGTGGCAGCCGATGATCCTCTCCTCCGGTCCCACGCAAACCAACTTCATGTCGGAATGAGTTTTGCGCGTGGTCAGCGCGTGATACATGGGCGCGAAGGACGAGGTGTAGATCTTGACGTCATCGCCGTATTTCATCTTCGCCTCGCTCTCGCTTAAGCCCACCGTGCCGATCGGCGGATGCGTGAATACGACGGTTGGAATCATGTCGTAGCGCAGACGGCGTTCAGGCTTGCCGCCGAACAGGCGATCGCTGAGCCGCCTTCCGGCGGCGATAGCCACCGGCGTCAAGGCGGCGCGGCCGGTGACGTCACCGATCGCATAGACGCCGGCCACGCCGGTGTTTTGGAAGTCGTCGGTGGCGATGAACCCGTTCGCATCGAGCGTGATACCGGCCGATCTCAAGTCGAGATGGGCGACATTGGCGCTACGCCCTATGGCCCACAGCAGGCAGTCGAAGCCGGAGAATTTGCGCCCGTCCGCCGCAACCAGCGTACTTAGATCCGACTGCCCGTCCACGGCGGCGGGTACGACGTGCGGATGGATGATCATGCCCATCGCTCGCATCTCGCGCATCAGCGACGTACCCAGCATCGCATCGAAGTGACCCAGCAACCGATCCTTGCGTATGAACAGCTCGACACGGCTGCCGAGCTCGTGAAAAGCCGCCGCCAACTCGCAGGCGATGTAGCCGCTGCCGGCGATCGCAACGCGGTGCGGCCGCCGCTCCAGCGCGAAAAATCCGTTCGACGTGATGCCGCGTTCCGCTCCCGGAAGCCGCGGCACGGCAGGAAGGCCGCCGCTGGCGATTACGATGTGCGGCGCCTTCATGCGGACTCCGTTCACCTCCACGATGCGTGCATCGACGAACCGGGCGGAACCTCGCACCAACGCCACGCCTTTGGCCGCCAGATTGCGCTCGTAGATGCCGTTCAGACGGACAACATAGGCGTCACGCCGCCGCTTCAAGGCGGCCCAATCGTTGCCCCCGACCGTGACGTCGAAGCCGTAATCGCTCGCATCGGCGAGCGACAAGGCGATGCTCGCCGCATTCCACATCACTTTCTTCGGCACGCAACCGACGTTCACGCAAGTGCCGCCCAGCGCGCCGGATTCGATTACGGCCGCCCTCGCGCCGTAGCGCGCCGCTTGTTGGGCACAGGCCAGGCCGCCGCTGCCGCCGCCGATGCTGATGAGATCGAAAACTTCGCTAGACACTGTGAACTCCATCCCGATGGGGGTTACGAAGCCAATGATATACTTTGACAATAATCAACTCGCCGGCGAGGTGCCGTTTGATCACTATTGGTCTCCTGCTGGTTGCCATTGTCGCTCTGATCGCCTATATCGCCGGCATCTACAATGAGCTGGTGAGTCTGCGCGAAAACATCAAGGTTTCGTGGGCGAACATCGACGTGCTCCTGAAGCAGCGGCATGATGAGTTGCCAAAATTGATAGAGACCTGCAAGCGCTACATGCAGTTCGAGCAGGACACGCTCGAGCGGGTCATGCGTGCGCGAGCTTCGGTCAATCAAGCGAGCCAGTCGGGCAACGTCGCCGCGGTCGGGGCGGCAGAGCAGCAGCTTCGCGCCGGAATGACGCGCCTGTTTGCCGTCGCCGAGAATTATCCGCAATTGAAGAGCGACGAAACGTTCAGGCAATTGCAGGGCAGAATCACGGCTCTGGAGGAATCCATCGCCGACCGGCGCGAGCTGTACAACGATCAGGTGAATCTCAACAACATCCGCGTCAAGGTTTTTCCCGATGCCCTGATCGCTCAGCGCTTCGGCTTCTTGCCGGCGCACTTGCTGGAATTCACAGGCGAGGAGAAAAGCGACGTCGACGTGGGCACGTTGTTCCGGGCCTAAGCTCGATTCATTCGCGTGATTCCGGACATGTCCGGCAACGATCGATTAAAAATCGCCCTCCTCTTGCTCGGCCTCGCCGGCGCGGCGGCCTACTCCTTCTGGTATGCATTCAAAGCGTGGCGCGTAAACCGCATCATTGGAGACACGCCCGCCTCGCGGGTTCGCTCGGCCGCACAGGGCTACGTCGAGCTCATGGGCCACGGCTTGATCACGGAGAAGGCCCCGAACAAGGCTCCGTTGACCAGCCGGCCGTGCACCTGGTGGCGATACAAGATCGAGGAGCGAAGCTCCGTCGGCCGAACCGGGAGCTGGGCCACGATCGACAGCGGAACCAGCGAGGTGCCGTTCATTCTGGACGACGGCACCGGTCAGTGCCTGGTCGATCCGCGCGGCGCCGAAGTCTTTCCGAAGGCCAAGGACGTTTGGTACGGCGACAGCGTCTGGCCCGACGTGCGCATTCCGGACGGACAGGGCTTTTTCGGCAAACTCGCGGATATGCTGCTGTCCGGCGGCAGATACCGGTATACCGAGTATCGCCTGCAATCCCATGAGCCGGTCTGCGCACTCGGCGAATACCGCAGTCTCGGCGGGGTCGGCGCCGAAGATCCCGATGGCGCCGTAACCGAGCTCCTGCACGAATGGAAGCAAGATCAAAAGACTTTGCTCGAGCGCTTCGATCGTGATCGCGACGGGGCCTTGAATAGCGAGGAGTGGGAACTGGCGCGAGCGGCGGCTCGTCAACAAGTCGTCGGCGGAATGCTGGCAAAGCCGACGCCGCCGACGATCAGCGTATTGGCGAAGCCTGAGGACGGCCGCGCCTTTCTATTGGCGGCCTCCGACGGCGCGTCGCTGGCGCGGCGCCTGCGCCGCCAAGCCCTCACGGGCTTCGCCGCATGTGTGGGCAGCAGTGTCGCGCTTGCCTGGATGGTGGCGCACGTCTGATAGAATCGTGAGGTGAACAATCCACTTCTGAATCTGGAATCATTGCCCGCTTTCGATCGCATCGAACCGGCTCATGCCCGTCCCGCGCTCGAGCAGATCTTGTCGGAAAACCGCGCCCGGCTTCAACAATTAACCGCTCAGACGGATCCCACGTTCGCCTCGCTCGTGATACCGATGGAGGAGCTGAGTTACAAGTTGAGCCGCGTTTGGAGCCCGATCGGTCATCTGAACGCCGTGGCCAATTCTCCCGAGATGCGCCAAGCCTACAATGATTGCGTACCGTTGCTGACAGCCTACTCGTCGGAGCTCGGCCAGAACGCGGCCTTATATGCGGGTTACGCGCATGTGTTCAAGCACGAAGGGGATAGCCTCGATTCCTCGCAGCGCAAGCTGTTGGAGAATGCGCTGCGCGATTTCCGCCTTGCCGGCGTCGACTTGCCGGCAGAACGCAGGGATCGCTACCGCGAGGTGGTACAGCGCCTCGCGCAACTCGCCACCAAGTTCTCGGAGAACGTACTCGATGCGGCGCGCTCCTATACCCGCAGCGTGACCGACGGCTCGGAACTCGATGGGTTGCCGGAAAGCGCAATCGATCGGGCTGCCGCAGACGCCCGGGAAGCGGGTCAAGCCGGATGGCTGTTCAAGCTCGACCAACCGACCTACACGACGGTCATGGCCAATGCCGCGAATGCGCAAATGCGGCGCGACATCTATGAAGCCTGGGTGACCCGGGCATCCGAATTGGGGCCGAGCGGCGGGCAATTCGATAATAATCCGATCATGGCCGAAATATTGGCGCTGCGGCACGAGCTCGCGCGGCTGCTCGGCTTCAACAATTTTGTCGACTATGCATTGGCGACGCGCATGGCAAAAAGCGGCAATCAGGTGCTCGGCTTTTTGGACGATCTGGCGCGGCGTTGCCGGCCGGCGGCAATCCAGGAATTTGCGGATCTAGAAGAGTTCGCCGGACGCAAATTGAACGCTTGGGACCTGGCGTTCTTCGGCGAACGGCTGCAGGAAAGCCGATTTAAAGTCTCGCAGGAGGCGCTGCGGCCCTACTTTCCACTTACCAAGGTACTTTCCGGCCTTTTCGCGCTGACCGAGCGCTTGTACGGCATCTCGGTGGTTCCGCGGTCCGAGGTGAGCGTTTGGCATCCCACGGTCCGGTACTTCGATCTTAAGGATGCCCAAGGCGCGGCTGTCGCGGGTTTCTATCTCGATCCGTACTCGCGCACCGAAAAGCGCAGCGGGGCCTGGATGGACGAATGCGTCGTCGCCAAATCACTGCCGTCGGGCAAGGCACTGCCGGTCGCGCAGCTGGTATGCAATTTCACGGCTCCGGTCGGCGATGCCCCGGCGCTTCTCACCCACGACGAGGTGACGACTCTGTTTCATGAATTCGGCCATGGTCTGCATCACATGCTGACCCAGGTGGCGTATCCGAGTATTGCCGGCATCAATGGAGTCGCATGGGACGCGGTGGAGCTGCCGAGCCAATTCATGGAAAATTTCGCATGGCGCGCCGAAGTGTTGCCGCTCATTTCGGCGCACGTGAGCGACGGCAAGCCCTTGCCGACCGATATGCTGCGGCGCCTGCAGGGCACACGCACCTTCAACGCCGCCCTCGATACATTGCGGCAAATCGAGCTCGCCGGTTTCGATTTCGAATTGCACGCGAACTTCGATCCCGCCGGCGGCGCACGGGTTGCGGAAACACTCGATGCCGTCCGGCAGCGTGTGGCGGTCGTACCGGCCGCGCCGTTCAATCGAATTCCGGCAAGTTTCGCCCACATTTTTGCCGGCGGTTATGCGGCGGGCTATTACAGCTATAAATGGGCTGAAGTGCTCGCCGCCGATGCCTTTGATGCGTTCGAGCAGGCCGGCGTGTTCGACGGGGCAACCGCGGCTCGCTTCCTCGATTCCATTCTCGCGCGCGGCGGGAGCCTGGATGCGATGGAGGCGTTCGTGCGGTTCCGGGGCCGCCAACCCGACGTTCGGCCGCTGCTCAAGCAAACCGGAATTGCTGCGTGAGACGCCTCGGCGTGCTGCTCTTGGCGCTCGCGGCGGCGGACGGGCGGGCGGCAACGGCCTATGTCAGCGACGAACTCGTCCTCGGCGTTTACTCCGAGCAAAGTCAACAGGGCCAGCGGCTCACCACATTGCATTCGGGAGCCAGCGTCGAAACGCTGGCTACGGGCGGCGAGTTCACTCAGATTCGATTGAGCGACGGGGTCGTCGGGTGGGTCAAAACGGTCTATCTTACCGAGCGCGAACCGGCGACCGTGCGGGTCAAGCGGCTCGAAGAGGAACTCGACCGAAGCCGCGCGACAAGCCCGGCGCTAGCCGAGGCGGCCGCCCGCAGCGAGATGGAACGCATGCAGCGCGAACTCGCGGCAACTCAGTCGCAACTTGACATTGCGCAGACGCAGCATTCCGAACCGGCGGCGGCCGACGGCGCGTCGATGCGACGCGCCGGGACCCTCACCGTGCGACTCGCCGTGTGCGCGGCGCTGATCGCGGCACTGTGCGGTTTTTGGCTGGGATATGCCATGCTGGCGCATCGCGTCAAACGCAAATTTGGGGGCATCAGGATTTACTAGCCGATCGGCTGACCTTAAGCCGCATTGTCTTTGACATAGCAGAGGCTTTGACATATCGATGAGAACTGCGCACGTGGCAACCCTACCTCTGAGAGTTTAGACTTCGCCGATGTACGAATTTCGCCGCAACGACTACGACGTCACGAACTCCGTTCAAGTCAGTTCCACCGTCGCAGTGAGCAAAGCGGTGCGCGAGCTGTTCGCCGCCGGATGGCCCGGCGAATCGTTCGATAAAGTGGCGGTGGCCTTCGAAGAGTTCGAGCGGCTGTTTTCCGGCCATATGCCCGGCTATTACGGTGTCGACACCGTCTACCACGATCGTCAGCATTCCCTGGATATGACGCTCGCGATGGCGCGGCTACTGGTGGGCTACGAAGGCAGCGCGGAGGCGCCCCTGCGCTTTGGGGCCGAGCGCGCGGTCATGGCGCTGGTCACCTCGCTGTTTCACGACGCCGGCTACATACGCGAGATCGGCGATCGGCAGCACCGCAACGGCGCCGAGTTCACGCTGTATCACGTGACGCGCAGTGCGCGTTTTTTGGCGCGCTTTTTGCCAACCATCGGCTTGGAATCCTGGGTGCCGGTTGCGACCCGCATCGTGCATTTCACCGGATACGAAATCAAACTCAGCCAGATTCAGCTCGCGGACCGCAGGGATCGCAAACTGGGGCATCTTTTGGGTACCGCGGATTTGATCGCGCAGATGGCGGATCGATGTTACCTGGAGAAATGCCGGGACCGGCTGTACCCGGAATTCGTGCTCGGCGGAATAGCGGCCGCGCAGGGCAGCGATGGGATCATGCAGGTGCGTTACGGCTCGGGACTGGATCTATTGCGCCAGACGCCGCGATTCGTGCGCGAAACGCGCGCCGAGCGGCTGGAGGGCGAGTTCGAACACGCCTATCGTTATTTGGAACCTCTGTTCGGCGGCAAGAACCCTTACATGGAAGCCATCGATCGCAATTTAGTCTATTTGCACCGCATATTGAGCGCCGAACGCTGGCGCTTGTTGCGGCGCAATCCGCCGCTGTTCACTTCCGAGGATAACCAACTCGGAGAGGTGCGCGGCCTGATGGTGAATCGCTTGAAGGCGATCTGGGCGTAAAGACCCGCTGACTCGGCAGCCCGCGCGCATCATTCCCGCGGCCGCATCCACCAGGAGCCTGTCTGAGTATTCCGCGTGAGCCGCGTTGGCTTGGCGAGGGAGCGGATGCAAGGCGCGCGGCGCAGGACGTAGCGGGTGCTACGGCCAAGCCGCGCAACACCGCAGACGCCCCTCGCCAAACCAACCCGGAGGGACCGGGCAGATTTCGCTTCATCCATCGTTGTCGCCTCCTCATTGGGTCTTGACCCAACCACGTCGGCTCCGCCTCGGCTGAAGCGAAATCTGCCACGGTCGCGGCCACGGGGAATACTCAGACAGGCTCCTAGGGCCAATCGATGCTCGCCACATAGCGAGCATGCAGCTCATCGAGGCGCTCCAACACATGCTCCTTGCCGAGCAAGGGAGCTTCATCGAGGGCCGCGCGCAGCAGCGCAGGAGTGAGCGCGCGGCGCGCATGCTCCGCGATCGGCGCGAAACTGAAATGCCACGGCTCGGGCTGCACGCCGGACAGCACGCCGCGAAAAGGGCGAAAAAAGCCGAAGCGGGCGGCGTTGCTCTCCAACCACTGCGCGAGCGGCGCGAAGGGCCCCGGCGGCGTGAATTCCGCCGCGGTCAGTTGCACGCGATATCCCGGACCGACGGCCCGGCGATCGATGAGATCAAGGTCCGTCCCCCAGTGATGCCGGCTTGCCCCCGGGATCGCCGACCATTGAACGATCGCTCCGATCCGTTCCGGCGGCGACAGCTGTGCGGCGTCAAGGGGGTGGCCTGATTCGTCGTAGAGCGGCGCGGCACCGCTAAATTTGCCGTTCCAGATCGCCAGCTGGCGAGCGAAATCACGGAAGCCGCTCACCGGAACCAAGTCGAAGCCATCCGCCAGGGCCGCCCGGCGCAGGTTCACAAACGGTGCGATCACACTGGCGTGTAGCGCACAGGGCGGATCCGCCAAGTCGGCGATGTGCGTACGGACTTGCCCGGTGAGCTCGGCGGGCGTCACGACGCGATTTCGCGAGCGGCGGCGAATTCCACGACTTGATCTATGATTCGCGTGAAGGTTGCGACTTCCTGCGCGCCCGAGATGCTGTACTTGCCGTCGAATACGAAGGTCGGCACGCCGGTGATGCCGAGAACGGTCGCGTGCCGTTCTGCGGCGACCACGCCGTCCTGGCCTGCCCGCAAGACGACGGCGGATCGAGTGTCATGCTCCAAAAGGCCGACCTCGACGCCGAGCCTCACCAATTCCTCGACATCGGCGATGTCGCACCCCTCTTCGAAGTAAGCCTGCATGACCCGTTCCGTGACTTCACCCTGCAGACCATGGCGAGCCGCGTGCGCAATCAACAAATGCGATCGCCGCGTATTGGGCAAGCGCTTGATCAGATCGAAGCGAAATTGCAGACCGACCGCCTCCCCCTGCCGCACCAGCGCGGCATGACTGTCGGCGAGGCGAGCCGAGCCGCCTTTGGCTCTTCGGTCGGTGCGCGCCACGCCCTCCCAGGGCAAATCGGGATTGAGCTCAAACGGTCGCCAGGTTACGCGTGGCGTGTATTGCGGCCGGGCCGCCAACGCCAGTTCGAATCGCCGCTTGCCGAGGTAGCACCACGGACAAACCGTGTCCGAAAATATGTCTATTCGCGCGCCCATTGCCGCAGGATTGTACCTTGCCCCTTATACCCATTAGTGTGAGCGAGTATTATTCGTCAATGGCGAATGGCCTCAAAACCAAGTATTTATTGCTCGCCCTCGGCGTTGGAGCCGGAATTTCGCTGTTGTTTGGGGGATTTGCCTATTACGAGCACCGGATCGATTCGGCCGACATCAACCGGCTCGCCTATACGGCAGTCGGGCAGGAGCTGGAAAGCGACTTGGAGGCTCGCGCTGACGAGTTAGGCCGGGAGACCGGCCCGCTGCTTGCTCCCGCGCTCGCCTCGGGCAATAAAGCCGCGATCGCATCGATCGCCGCACGACTGCTCTTGCAACGGGACATCGAGCGTGTGGACGTCATCGATGCGAACGGCGGGGTCGTATTTACCGGTCGCGCTTCACCCGGCGCCGCCGACCAGGCGTCCGCATCCACGCTCGAGCCCATGATCGTGAAGGTCGCGATTCCACCACCCGGCGGCACGCTGCAGATCTCCGTGAGCCGGGCGCGGATGCAGGCGATGATGGCCGGCATCCGAGCGCAGCTTGGGAGTCAGCAAGGAAATCCCATCAAGCGCATGCGCGGCATGTTCGCCGGCGTATTGCTGCCGCTTTTGGCGCTGGGCTTGATTGGCGCTTGGTTCATCGCGCGGCAATGGGCAAAGCCGATTTCGGCGCTGATCCAATCGGCGGACCGCATCGGCCAAGGCGACTATACGCGGCCCTTGGACGTGGCCCGGCGGGACGAACTCGGCGACCTGCAGCACGCCCTGGAGCGCATGCGGCAAAAGCTGTCCGAAACGACGATTACCAAGAATTACCTCGATACCGTGCTCAACAGCTTGAGCGATTCGGTGCTGGTGACGTCCGCGGACGGCCTCATCAAGAGCTGCAACGAGGCAGCGCAGCGGCTGCTGGGCTATTCGGAAGCCGACATGGTCGGCAAGCCGCTGCACAGTTTCGTCGATGCCGCGCATCGCAGCGGCTTCGATGGCGTGAACTCGATGACGGACGCAGGAGAAACGGTGTTGCGCACCGCCAGCGGCCAGACCATTCCGGTTTCAATTGCCTCCTCGCCGATCAGCACCGCCGACCCGCAATTCCAGGGCGATATCTACGTGGCGCGCAACATCACCGAGCGCAAGCGCGCCGAGCGCCGCATCCGATATCTGGCGCGCTATGACACGCTCACGAAAATGCCGAATCGCATGCAATTCCAGCATTTGTTGCAGCAGGCGATCGCGCGCTCGCGCCGCAATCAGCGCACCCTCGCGCTTTTGTATCTCGATTTGGACCGTTTCAAGGAGGTAAACGATACCTTCGGGCATGCGGCGGGCGATCGTACGCTCGAAATCTTGAGCGAGCGGCTTACCCGTAATTTGAGCAAGGACACCGTCATCGGCCGCCTCGCTGGCGATGAATTCGCCATGTTCATCGACGATCTGCCGATCGATATCGACAATCGCCCCAATTTGGCGGGGCTCGCGCGCAATCTGCTGGACGAAATCAGCCGCACGTTCTATGTGAACCAGCAAGAGGTTTATCTGACCGCCAGCGTCGGCATCGCGATATGCCCGTACGACGCGGAGAACGTTATCGACTTGATTCGCAATGCCGATGCGGCGATGTATCACTCGAAGCAAAACGGGGGCAACACCTGGGCGTTCTACGTGCCGCAAATGAACGCGGCGGCCGTCGAACGGCTGATGCTGAAGAGCAAATTGCGCCGAGCCTTGGAGCACAACGAGTTCGTGATTCTGTATCAGTCCAAAGTGGACTTGCGCGACGGCCGCGTGGTCGGCGGGGAGGCGTTGTTGCGCTGGCGGTTGCCCGGCCACGGCGACATATCACCGTCGCAATTCATCCCCCTGGCGGAAGAAACCAGCCTGATTTTGGAGATCGGCGAATGGGTCTTGAATCGAGTCTGCACCGACTACCGGGAATGGCAGAAGGCCGTTCCTAATCCTGGCCGAATCGCGGTCAACCTGTCCCTGCGGCAGTTGAAGCAGGCGAACTTCATCGCACGCTGCCGCAATGTGTTTCGCAAACATGGCGTTTCGCCCACCTGTTTCGAGTTGGAGCTCACGGAAACGACATTGATGACCGACCCGAAGCGGACGATCGGGCTTTTGAATGAACTCTATGCCATGGGCTTGCATCTGGCCATCGACGATTTCGGCACCGGGTATTCGTCCCTTTCGGCTTTGCAGCAGTTTCCGATCGGCACGCTGAAGATAGACCAATCGTTCGTGCGCGACGTGGCCGTGGACGCCAATGACGCCGCGCTGGTGCGAACCATCATCGACATGGGAAAGAGTCTCGGTCTGGAGGTCATCGCCGAGGGCGTGGAGGCGAGCGAGCAGCTCGAATTCCTGCGCCAGCACGGCTGCTTTTTTGGACAGGGGCGCCTGTTCGGAGACGCCATGGAAGCCGACACGATGCTCGCCATTCTCGCCGGCCAGGCGGGCGGCAGGCCATATCATGCGGCCCTGTGCGCTCCGGTGGCGCTGCGGCATCAGGGCATCACGCACCGCTGATGCTCACGGCTAGCGCCGTTCTAAGCCCCCATTGAGTGCCGCCGCGGTATCTTCGACGATCTTGGCCATCGCCGTGTCCGCCGCGGCGTTGTAGGCCGCGACAATCGCCGCCAATCGGTTGTCGGACGCCGGCTGGCGCACGTCCGCCTCGAATCGGCCCAACACGCGCCGGTCAGGGCCCCCGACCCGCCCCCAAAGACGCACGTGAATCGTCGGCGCGGCCATCTCGCCCGCGCCCAAGTTGGCGGAGTACTCGGCCTGAAAGTCGGCGACATCGATCTGCAGCCAGTAGCCGCCGAATGCGGAGACGCCCGCGTGAACGTTGCGCAAGTTGACGCGAACGCGAAACGCCTGCAAAACGAAATCCTGCACCACCTCGTCGAGCCGTCCGCTCCAGCGGGCGCCGGCGAAATAGTCCAGGCGCCGATCCGGAAAAAGTGCCGCGATGAGGTCGGTATCAAGGCCGGTTTGCACGCGCGGCTTGAGCACGGCCAGGTCGGCCGGTATCTCGGCGCCGGCAGGCGCCGGGCTTACCGACAGAAGGTACACAGCGGTAGGCGGCGCCTTGCTTTGAAAAAGCGAACCGCCGCAGGCCGTGAGCGCGAGCGACGAGATCATCGTGAGCAGGTATTTCACTTCGGCAACTCGACGCCGTGGTAATTCGATTCATATAGCAGCTGCGACGGATTTTGCCTCAAGGAGCGCGACAGGTCGCTGAATTGGCGCGAGGCGTCCTGCGCCTCGCGCAGCAGTTGTTCGAATTGCGGCAGGGCC
>Ga0209048_10001740_pt1 | contig 22015 bp, 26 predicted proteins | sample FrelakmetCRP12CR_FD_187146 | JGI IMG/M metagenome (GOLD analysis project Ga0209048, IMG submission 187146) | Freshwater lake sediment microbial communities from the University of Notre Dame, USA, for methane emissions studies - CRP12 CR (SPAdes)... | ecosystem: Environmental > Aquatic >... | reverse complement strand
CCGGCCGGAACCTTCGCCCACCGAGCGCGGTTTGAAGATGTTGGAGGCACCGCCCGCGCCGCAGATCACGGTCTTGGACTTGAAGACGTGGTAGTTGCCTGTGCGGACGTTGAACCCGACGGCACCGGCGATCCGGTTCTCCTTGCTGTCGTCCATCAGCAGGTGGGTGACGCAGATGCGGTTGAAGACCTTGTCCGCCGACTTCTTTGCGGCCTCGGCCACGATGGGCTTGTAGGACTCGCCGTGAATCATGATCTGCCATCGCCCTTCACGGAGATAGCGCCCTGTTTTCGGGTCCTTCATGATGGGCAGGCCCCATTCCTCGAACTGGTGCACCGTGGAGTCAACGTGACGGGCCATATCGAACAGCAGGTCTTCCCGCACCATGCCCATCAGGTCGATGCGGGCGTAGCGGACATGGTCCTCCGGGTTGTTTTCACCCCAGCGTGTGCCCATGTAGCAGTTGATCGCGTACAGACCCTGGGCGACCGCACCTGAGCGATCGATATTGGCCTTCTCGGCAATGACGATCTTCTTGTTCTGGCCCCAGAATCTCGCCTCCCAGGCGGCACCGGTGCCTCCAAGGCCTGCACCGACGACCAGAACGTCGATGCCGTCTTCGATGACTGTTTCGTAGGCCATCAGTAGGTAACCCCCATCTTCATCTTGAGACCTGCGGATTCGAGCGTACGCAGACCGCCGTCATCCATGCGGATGTACTTCGGTTCGCTGTACAGCAGCTCGCCGTCGCGCATTTCCTTGCTGGGGCCGGGAACATCCGCCAGCTTGGGGATGGCCTGTCCCCAGGGCTTGGTTGTGATGGGCGACAGGAAGTCCTTTTCCGTGCCGTTGCGGAACTTGATCCTCCAGGCGATCGTGCCTTTGCGTTCGTCGCGCTGGACGCGAACGCTGTGGCCCAGCGGGGCGAAGTCGGCATATCCGCGCACATCGATCGCATTCTGAGGACAAGCCTTCACGCAGGAGTAGCACTCCCAGCACATGTTCGGCTCGATGTTGTAGGCGCGCCGATAGGTCTTGTCGATGTGCATGATGTCCGAGGGACAGATGTCGACGCAGTGTCCGCATCCGTCGCACCTCGTCATGTAGACGAAGGTAGGCATGAGCTGGCTCCTTGATCTGTTCCGCCAAACCTGCTGGCTGTCTTCTTAATAGTGGCGCGGTGCTTCGCGCTTGATGCCAAGCCCCATGTCCATTGGGGCGTCTCGCAACAGTTCCATCGAGTGTCTTTCCCGCTGTGCAGGATCGTCCCGGGTCTGCGTTGGCAGATTCGCGCACGTACCATTGGCTTTGGAAACCCGTTTCTCGAAGGCTGCCGCGGGCTTGAAGAACATGTGCGCGAACTTCGACCATGGCACCCCGGCGAATAGGACCGTGGTGGCGAGGATGTAGAGGCCGAACAGCACTCCCATACCGCTGCCGGTTGCCGCCCAGACCAGGCCCAGCGTCACGCTCGCGAGCAGAGACAGGATGAACAGGTCGGCACGCACGACGCGCAACGGCGAGTTGCCCTCGGCGGCGACATCGACGCGAATGAAGAACCAGAACCAGTAGCCGCCGGCGCAGACCATCAAGCCACCGATCCACCAGAGCTGAGCCCAGAGGGCGCTCGCCGAGGCGTTGAACACCATCACGGCCGTGGAGACGACGTAAAGGACGAATCCGTACATGCCGAGCAGGTGCGCGATGCGCCGGCGCGCATTGCAGAACTCCCCGGAGGCGAGTACGTCGACGACAGCAGTCTGCACGGCGACCGAGACGAGGTCGCCGCCTCGAACCGGCTGCGCACCCTTCGCCTTGCGCATGTTCTGGAAGAAGTACTTCGCGCTGCCCTTGTGCACGACGTCGAACAGCGTGCCAGCCGCGACCAGGATCATCATGACGACGACGTAGGTCTGCATGACCACAGGCGCAATGGACCCCGAAAGCGCAAGAAACGGATTGCTGGTGAACATATGAACCCTCTCCTCGACCCGATGATTTTGGGAAGCAATGACGCGGCGGAAGCAAGAAGAGGACTACGCGGCCATAGAAAGAACTTGAAAGCGCATCCCGGCCAGATCACCGAGTGCCCAGGTCGCGGGCGCCGCGAGTCCAGCCACCGTCCCCGGATTCACCAGCCATGTCCTGCCGCCCTTGACGTTGGCCACCTGTTCCACGCCCGCGGCATGGGAATGGCCGCAGCATACGAGGTCCCAGTCGCCGGTGCAGGCCATCGCGTGGCCATACTCGGGGTAGTGCACGACGAAGATGCGCCGGCCGCAGAGCTCCAGGCGCGCGTCGGGGCCGTGGTAGCGCAGCAGACCGCCGCTCTTCTGCATCTGGAAGTGCAGCGCCTGCGGGTCGCCGACGTTGTTGCCATGGATGACGTGCACCGGCAGTCCGTGCGCGAGCGCGGGCTTCACGGTCTGCGCGCCGATCAGGTCGCCGCAATGGATCACCGCCTCGGCACCCTGCGCTTTCGCGTCGCCCACCGCCTGGGCGAGCGCGTCGGCGCGGTCGTGGCTGTCCGAAACGATGCAGACCTTCATGCGTTCATCCCGACGACGCGGGCGCGCCGGCGCTCGCGGCGTCCAGGTCGGCGTAGTACGCGCGGAGAATCTCGACCACCTCCGGGCGGCTGAACTCCGGGGGCACGTGCTCGCCCGCGGACAGCGACTTGCGAAACTGGGTGCCGCTGACCTGCAGACGGTCGGCGTCGCCATGCGGGCAGGTGCGCCCCGAGGCCATGCCGCCGCACTGGTGGCACCAGAATGCGATGTCGATCTTGAGCGGCCGGGTCTCGAGCGCATCCTTCGGAATCTGGTCGAAGATGTGGTGCGCGTCGAACGGGCCGTAGTAGCTGCCGACACCCGCATGGTCGCGGCCGACGATCAGGTCCGAGCAGCCATAGTTCTGTCGGAACAGCGCATGCAGCAGCGCCTCACGCGGTCCGGCATAGCGCATGTCCAGCGGATAGCCAGCCTGCACGATGGTCGAGGGCACGAAGTACCTGTCGACCAGCACCGAGATGGCCTGCGTGCGCACCTCGGCCGGGATGTCCCCGGGCTTGAGGGCGCCGAGCAGCGAATGCACGAGCACGCCGTCGCAGACCTCGATCGCGACCTTGGCGAGATACTCGTGCGAGCGGTGCATAGGATTGCGCGTCTGGAAGGCAGCGATGCGCGACCAACCCAGGGATGTGAACAGCGCGCGCGTCTGCGCGGGCGTCATGAACAGCGCGCCGTACTTCTCGGGGAATCCACCCTGCGACAGCACCTTGATGGAGCCGGCCAGGTTGACCTCGGGTTGATCCATCACCATGCGCACGCCCGGGTGCCCGAGATCGGAAGTCTTGAACACCGTGGCGCACTCGTGCGCCTTGTCGATCGAGTACTTCTCGGTGACCAGCATCGTCGCCAGCGCAGTGCCGTCGTCCGGGTCGACGAGCGCAATCTCCTGCCCGGTCCTGAACGACGCTGCCGTCGAGTCGTCTGTTGACAGCGTGATGGGAATCGGCCAGAACAGGCCGCTGGTCGTCCTCATGCCGTCGCAGACGCCGCGCCAGTCGGCGTGAGACATGAACCCGTCGAGCGGCGTGAAGCCACCGATGCCCAGCATGATGATGTCGCCGCGCTCGCGCGAACTCACACGCACCCGCGGCAACGATTGCGCACGTCGGCGCTCCTGCTCGAGCTCGGCACCCGCCAGCAGCAGCGGCTTCAGTTCCATGCCGCCATGCGGCCTGACCAGGGCACTCATCGTGGGCCATTAGGCAAAGAACACCGGGGCAGCGTCTACTACCGCGATGGGGCGGCTCAAAATACCCCTTTTGGGCTATCGGACCCTTGGCCGTCCACCGTTTCGACGCCTGCGGCTCGGGGGCCGTGGCGCCGACGACCCCACTGCGACCGGTGTACCGGGTGACGCCCGATGCCCGTCATCCCGGCAAAGGTGTCCAATAGCGGGATCGGAACCGCAACGTGCAGGCGCGAGTTGCACCTTCAATACATTGATCAGGTGGTTGCCAGGATGACAGGCGAGGCCCATTTGTCCAGCGTCGATGCAGGAGCCGGCCTCCTTGGGGATCTGGCGTCCGATCTGGCCGCCGATCACGACCTGCCGGACCTGCTGAAACGCTTCCTGGAGCCCTTGCTTCGAATGGCGGGCGCCGACGCGGGCGCCGTGCGCGCGATCTCCGACGACGGGGATCAGTTGCAACTCGTCAGCAGTGTCGGCCTGCCGGAACTGGCGTTGCAGGCCGAAGGATCGGTTCATCACCGTTGCGGCGCCTGCGGCAAGGCCGCGTCGGGCGAGGCGCCCATCTGGGCGAGCGAGTTGTCGGCCTGCGCCCGGCTCGATGGCGTCGATGATGCCCTTGGCGACTTCCGACGCATGGTCGCGGTCCCGTTGCGGCACCGCGGGCGGGTGCTCGGTGTCTACAGCTTGTTCTTCTCGCAGGGCGCGGGCCCTGGCCCCGAGGTGTTGGCGGTGCTCAAGTCGGTCGGCGAGCTGCTTGGCCTGGCGCTGAACAACGCCCGCCTGGAACGCGAGCATCTGCGCGCCACCGTGATGCATGAACGGCAGAGGATGGCGGCGGAGGTCCACGACTCCATCGCCCAGACACTGGCCTTCGTCAGGATGCGCTTGCCGTTGGTGGAAGAGGCGATGCGCTCGCACGACGAGGCGAACTCGATGCGTTACCTGAGCGACATGCGCGGCGCGGTGGGCGAGGCCCATGCCAGTCTGCGCGCGATCATCAGCGAGTTCCGCGCGCCACCCGACCCGCGAGGCCTGACCCACGCATTGCAGGATCGCATCGGCCAGCTTCGCGAGCGTCATGGCATCCAAACCGAACTGGTCGACCATGCCCCCGGGCTGTCGCTGTCCACCACCGAGGAAGCACAGGTGTTGCACATCGTGTCCGAGGCGCTCGCCAACGTCGCCCGCCACGCCCGCGCAAGCCATGCCTGGCTGTCGCTGACGCTACAAGACGGCCGCGTCGAGGTGAGGGTGGAAGACGATGGCTGCGGGCTCGTCGCCATCGACGGCGTGCCCGGAGAAGGTGACGGGCATCATGGCATCGAGATCATGCGCGAGCGGGCGCGCCGCATAGGCGGTGAACTGGAGATCAGGCCGCGCCAGGGGCTGGGCACGATGTTGCGGCTGAACTTCCCGATGGCGCGCGAAGCGGTCAGGTCATGAACGATTCGCCACCGATCCGCCTGGTGCTGGTCGACGACCATGCGCTCTGCCGCAACGGCCTGACCGACTTGCTGCAGCATCGCGGCAACATGCAGGTGGTGGCGGCAATCGGCGACCCCGAGCAGCTGGTCGGGGTGCTCCGCGAGCACAAGCCCGACCTGCTGGTGCTCGACCTGCGCATGCCCAACACCGACGGGCTCACGCTGCTGCGCAGGTTGCGTGCCGAAGGCTGCGATACGCCGGTCGTGATCCTGACCATGAGCGATGCCGAATCGGACTTGGCGGCGGCGCTGCGCGCCGGCGTGCGCGGCTACCTGCTCAAGGACATGGAGCCCGAAGACGTGATCGCTGCGATCGGTCGTGCGGCGCGCGGCGATCTGACAGTGGCACCGGCGATGGCGCTCAAGCTCGCGCAGATGCTGCAAGGCGGCAGCAAGAGCGGCGACCGGCTCGGCATGCTGGCATCACTGACCGAGCGGGAGCGTCAGATCCTCGACCATCTGGCCCGCGGGGAAAGCAACAAGGCCATTGCCCGTGCCCTCGACATCAGCCACGACACGGTCAAGCTGCATGTGCGCCATATCCTGTCCAAGCTCAACCTGAGCTCGCGCGTCGAAGCCGCGGTGTTCGCCGTCGAGTCGCGCCTTGGCGGCGAAAGCATGCCCATCGAGCCGACGCGGCGCCCGCTGCGCTGACGCCGTTGCATCAGCGATGCCGTGATGGGGTTCGAGGCGCTGGCCTGCCGGCGTTCACCCCATCGGAGTCATCGAGAAGGACGTGCAGCACCAGTCGCTGCTACTTCGGTGCGCCCCAGCCTTTGCGCAACTGCTTGCCGACGGCGAGCACGAAGCGCAGCGTGTCCTGCGTCTCCGGGTCGCGCATCAGGTGCCAGAGCCCCGTGATCCCGCCGGCTGACGCTGGCGCCGCCCGGCTCGCCGCCGCTGCGGTGTCGATCGTCTGCAGAATGTCCTGCACCGTCGTCAGCCGCTCGGTGAGCTGCGGCAGCATCGTCGCGAGTCGTTCGAGCGCACCGCTTTCCTGCAGTCCCTCGAGCATCTTGACCACGTGCTCGGCCCCACCTCGACTGAAGCGGTCGAGCAGCGACAGTCCGTTGCTGACAGTCTCGACGAGGCGGCCCACCATCTCGTCGGTCAGCGCATCCTCGGCCGAGCCGTAGACGCGCACCAGCTTGACCAGGCGATCGAGGTCGCCGTTGTTGATCATCTCGGCGAGCGCGGGAATCGCTCGATCCAGCCCCGCGCGGTTGACCTGGTCGAGCAGGCCGAGCCCGTCGCTGATCGCCTGGCTCAGGCGCCCGACCATTTCATCGGTCAGCGCATCCTGCGCCGAGTTGTACAGCCTCACCAACTGCGAGAGCCGCTCGAGGTCGCCGTTGTTGACCATCTGGGCCAGTTCGGGAATGGCTCGCGCCAGCCCGGCACGATTCACCTGGTCCATCAATTCGACGGCATCGCCCGCTGTCGACGCGAGGCGCGACACCATTTCGTCGGTGAGGGCGTCACGCGCCGCCGAGATTACGCTCTCGACCTCGACGTGGACGGCCCCGACTTGCTCAGAATGTCCGTTCATTTCCGGCTCCCTTTACAGCAGCCCGCGTGCCGAACTCCAATAGAGCTTGTTGTACGCCATCTTGAACCAGTGAACGGCCTTGGTGGGAGGCTTCGGGTCGGGCGGATTGAGGTAGTCGAACATCGCATACGTCGCACGATCCTTGCCGGCTTCGATGAAGCAGAACACCTTGCCGTCGTATTCGCGCACCGGCGAGCCGATCTTGACCATCGCAGCGATGTTCTCGCCCAGCGCCTCGGCCTCGAAGTGGGCGGTCGAGCCGGCCTTGCTGATCGGAATGTTGGTCGTGTCGCCGAGCACGAAGACGTTGTTTCGGCCTTCCATGTTGAGCTTGCTTCGGTTCGTCGGGATCCAGCCGCCGGCGCCGAGCTTGTTCTTCTCGATCACCTCCATGCCGCGATGTGCCGGAATCGAGATCAGCATGTCGTAGGGCGTCTCGGTGCCCTCCTCGCTCTTCACGACTTTCGCCTTGCCGTCGATCTCCTTGACGTTGAACAGCGTCTCGTAGGTGATGCCCTGGCGCTCGAATTCGGGGGCCGCCCACTTGGCGACGTTTTCCAGCGAATGGACCCGCCCGATCGGGTAGGTGTAGTGCAGTTGTACCTTGTCGAGGATGCCGCGATCCTTGAAGTAGTCGTGCAGCATGAACGTGATCTCCAGCGGTGCCATCGGGCACTTGTGCGGCACGCCCACCGCGATCACGACGCGCCCGCCCTGGAAAGCATGCAGCGCCCGGAACATCTTGACTGCCGTTTCCTCGGTGTAAAAGGTCTCCGAGTTCTCGGCGAGACCGGGAATGAGTTCAGGCACCGGCCGCGAACCCGTCGCGATCGCGAGAACGTCATAGTCGAAGGTCTTTCCGCCCTTGGTCTTGACGCGATTCTGGTCGAGCAGGAACTCCTCGGCCGGGTCGACGACCAGCGTGACGCCCGGTTCGAGCAGCGTCGCCTGGTCCTTGTACAACTCATCGGGAGTCACGCGACCGAACGCGAGGTACAGCAACCCCGGCTGGTACATGTGCTTTTCCGACGCGGTCAGCATCGTGATCTTGGCCTTGCCGGACTTGAGCTCGGTCGAGAGTCGACGGGCAAGATTGTTCGCGAGGATCGTTCCGCCCATGCCGCCGCCGATGATCAGGATCTTCATAGCTGTTCCTTTCGTGAACGCAAACGCTCGATGCTTGCTACTTCGCCTTCTTGACCGTGAGGTGCCAGACCCCGGATTCCTCGCGCGCGCCGAGGAATTCGTGGCCGACTTTCTTCACCCATTCCGGGACGTCGCTGACCGACCCCTTGTCGGTCGACAGCAATTCCAGTTCGTCGCCGACCTGCGCCATCTTCATCCAGCCGATCAGTTCCATCAAGGGACCCGGGCAGAAGCTGCCGCGGGCGTCGACTACTCTCTTTTCGGACATCGCACACTCCCACACTTCGTCATCAGAACGTCCACACCTGGGTACCCCGGGTTTCGTGGAGAAACTTGGTCAGTCCGAGGGGCTCGCCGAGGTAGGGCTCCAGGGCCTCGCGCTCGATCCCCATGACGTCCATGGCCATCGAGCACGGATGCAGCTTTGCCCCCCCCAACTCCACCGCGTTCTCGAACAGGCCACGGAAAGCGGGGACGTTCTTGCCCGCCATCAGCGTTCCGAACGGCCCTTCCGGCGGCGCGGGTGCGTCGCTGCCCTTGACGAAGTACGGCATCGCATTCATCGAGAGGAATACGCTGACCTCGTTCCCGCTCACGGCCCCCACCGAAGCGACCATCGCCGCCATCTGCAGGCGCTCGAGTGAACCAGAAACGACGACGATGCTGAGCCTGTTCGCGTCCATGCCAACCTCTTCACGATCTACATCTGCAATCGGCCACACCTACTGCGTGGAGCATCGGGGCCTTCGCACCGTGGCGTGCTTGGTCAAATCGCTGCGAGTGCAGCCAGTCTGCGCCCGCTACATCGTTGCCGGGTGCGTGATTTCCCGAATAGGGCTGGACGGATCGTCGGCGACTGGCGAATCCCTGTCGCACGCAAGCGCCGTGGCGGCAAGGGCGTCGCGATTGATCTCGTTCCATCGTCGGTCTTCCAATTCGCGCCAGCCCAACCCTTGCTCGAGTTTGGTCCTCGGGACCCCGGTGTCCTCAGGGGCAGGCGCCCCAGTCCCCCGGCACCTTGCCGACGAGCAACAGGAACTTCTCGAACGGCCCCATGTTTCCCATCGCTTCCATCTTCGGGCCCGCGAACTCGAGGCGACCGAACAGCATCGCGCGCATCGGGCCGTAGTCGCCGGCGCCCATCTCGCGCCAGCGCGGCGTCTCGGCCCACATCAGGTAGTCGGTGGCGCCGTCGAGCTTGCCGGTGCGGGCCGTGCCGCCATAGACGCATTGCGCCTTGTTGTCCTTCAGCGCGATCTGCATCTCGACGCGCGCGCTCTTCGGGCAGTCGGCGCGATACATCTGCATGATCTTGAAGCCGCGCCCGCCGTCGTTCTTGATCCAGCCGGACTCGACCAGCTTGTCGGTCAGCGTGGCATCGCCATTCCAGGCGTCGCACATCGCCTGGGCAAAGGGCGCGGACATCGCGACGGGTGGCGTCTGCGCAAATACCGGGGAGGCGGCCGCGAAGCCGATCGCAAGCGCAGCGGCAGAGGATGTCGTACAGGTCATGGTTCAGGCTTCGATGGTGGAGGAATCCTCAGTGGCGGGTTCTTCAGCGGACCGCTCGGCGAACCAGGCAAGTTCCTCGCGCAGTCGCACCACTTCACCGACGATCGTCAGGCAAGGCGATTGCAGGCCCTCACGCGCGACCTCGTCGGCCAGCGTTGCGAGCGTCGCGCAGACCACGCGCTGCGACGCGAGCGTGCCCTGCGCCACCACGGCGGCAGGCCAGTCCGCGGGCAGGCCGTGCGCGACGAGCTGGGCGCAGATCGTTGCCAGCCCCGACAGGCCCATGTAGATCACCACGGTCTGGCGCGCCCGCGCGAGAACGGGCCAGTCGAGATCGCAACTGCCGTCCTTCAGATGGCCGGTGACGAAGGTGCAGCTTTGCGCGTAGTCGCGGTGCGTGAGCGGAATGCCGGCGTAGCTGGCCACGCCGCAGGCGGCGGTGATACCCGGCACGACCTCGAATGGAATGCCTTCGGCGGCCAGCACCTGCAGTTCCTCGCCGCCGCGGCCGAAGACAAACGGGTCGCCGCCTTTGAGCCGCACGACCTGCCGGCCCGCGCGCGCCAGTCGCACGAGCAGGCCGTTGATGTCCTGCTGCGCCATGCTGTGATGGCTGCGTTCCTTGCCGACATAGATGCGCTCGGCATCGCGGCCGATCAGCTCGAGCACCTCCGGACCGACCAGATGGTCGTAGACCACCACGTCGGCCTGTGCGAGCAGGCGGGCGGCGCGCAAGGTCAGCAACTCGGGGTCGCCCGGGCCGGCACCGACAAGGTACACCGTACCGCAGACGGCGCGGCAGGCCGCCACCATCGCGGGGATATCGACGAATGAATTCATGGATTGCTCCGTTGCTGGCCGGGGTGCAGGTCAGCCGCCACAACTATCGCAACTGCCGCCGCCGCAGCTCGTCGCCTTGGCCACGGGCGAGCGCTCGACGCCTCCGGGGATGAAGATGAAACTGAACTCGCCCGGCTCGAGCTCCACGAAGTCGAGCACGGTGTCTTCGAGCAGTGGCTGGTGCGGATCGGCGATGACCACCGCCACCCCCTCGAGCATCAGGCGCATGTCGTCGCCCTGCGCTTCGTCGAATCCCATGCCGTACTCGATCGAGCCATCGGCCGCGTGCTGCGCGGCAACGCGCAGCGCCAGGTCCTGCGCCTCGCTGGCCGTGGCGGCCTGTTGAATCTGCTGCGCCGCGGCGCCGGTCAAGGTGAACATGACGGTCTCCGTGATGTCTTCAGCCAGCGAGGATGCACTCAGTGCTCGCCCTTGGTCCGCAGCAGGCCGGCCAGGCGGTTGCCCTGCTTTTGCGGCCCGCCGCGTGGAAAGATCTCGTGCAGGTAGTGGTTGTTGCCGCGCTCCGGCCCCCAGGTCCGCGCAAAGTGCCGGATCATCGCTCGCACCTGCGCCTGCACGCCGTGCTCGGCGTAGTACGCGCGGAGGAAGGCGATGACTTGCCAGTGTTCTTCGCTCAACGCCAGACCTTCGGCCTGCGCCTGGGCGTGCACGAAGTCTTCGCACCAGTCGTCCAGGTTGCGAAGGTAGCCTTCCGAGTCGGTCTCGACGTCTCGGTCGCCCACACGCAGCTTGCGAGTGGCGGGCTGGACGCCCGGAGCGAGGGGAGCGTTCATGCTCATCGCTCACGGGATCGCGGCCAACTCTCGCGCTGCCGCGGGCTGCGCCGCGCCGGACTGCTCTCTCGCAGTGCGCACGAAGTGGACGAAACGCGCCGCCCAGCCGCCGCCGCCGCCGCCGCGAAGGTGGGCGAACGACGCCAGCAGATTTCGGTGCAGCAGCCCGTCGTGACGGCCGTCGATGCCATGGCCTCGCTCCACGCGATAGGCAAACCGGGTGCCCGGCGCCAGGTTGTCGAGGCTCGAATAGTGAAACTCGTGGGCGAGCACTTCGCTGCCCGCAGCGGCGTCGACCGCTGGCCACGGATGGTCGCTGGTGGGCGCCAGACGCACATAGCCTCGCCCCACCGGGCGCTCGTGCATAGTCACGTCGCCGGGGATCGCGCCGACCATGCGGCAGCTGTGACCCCGCCAGGTGAGGCTGCGCGCCAGGTACATCAGGCCGCCGCATTCCGCATAGGCCGGCATTCCGGCGGCGATGACAGAGGCGATCTCGCCGCGCAGGCTGCCGTTGGCCTGGAGTTCGCTCATGAAGACCTCGGGGAAGCCGCCGCCGATGAACAGGCCATCCACCGATGGCAGCCGCGCATCGTGCAAGGTGTCGAAGGGCAGCAGCTCGGCGCCCGCCGCGCGCAACGCGGCCAGATCATCAGGGTAGTAGAAGCCGAAGGCCTTGTCGCGTGCAACGCCTATTCGTACCGGGTTCGCTACCGGCGCCTGTGGCCGCGCTGTGTTGCCGCGGGCCAGGCCTTGCGCCTGGGGCAGCGCTTCGGCACTGTTCGCCAGTTCGATGACACGCCGCAGATCGACCTGGGCCGCGACGCGGCGGCCGAGTCTTCGCACCCGCTCGGCGGCGTCGTCGAACTCCACGTTGGGCATCAAGCCCAGGTGGCGCTCGGTCAGGCCCAGGCCCGCCTCACAGGCCACCGCGCCGAGCACGGGCACGTCGGTGTAGTGCTCGATGACAGCGCGCAGCTTGGCCTCATGCCGGCCACCGCCAAGCTTGTTCAGCACGACGCCGGCGATACGGATGTTGCGGTCGAAGGCCTGGTAGCCGAGGATCAGCGGCGCAACGCCGCGAGTCATGCCTTGGGCGTCGAGCACCAGCAGCACCGGCAGGCCGAGCATCTGCGCCAGCGCAGCATTGCTGTTGCTGCCGTCCAGCGCCAGGCCGTCGTACAGGCCCTTGTTGCCCTCGACGACGCTGATGTCGGCACCGGCCGCATGCTCGGCGAAGGCCGCGCTGATGTCCTCGCGGCTTGACAGATAGGGGTCGAGGTTGAAGCAGGGGCGCCCAGCGGCCTCGGCCAGCCACATCGGGTCGATGTAGTCGGGTCCCTTCTTGAATGGCTGCACGACCACGCCCTGCTCACGCAGCGCTGCGCACAGGCCAATGCTGACCGTTGTCTTTCCGGAAGACTTGTGGGCAGCCGAGACCAGCAGGCGCGGCGCCCTCATGCGATGCCCTCGGCCGCGCCGGACTTCGGGGTGCCGACGTCGTCTCTCGGCATGAAGTCGAGCGCCCGCACACCGATGCCAGTGAGCACGAAAGCCACGCCCACGCCGCCCAGCCCGAGCAGCCATTCGGGCAGGCGCGGCGTATAGCGCGCGATCGCGCCGTCGCCGAAAGTGCTGCTCACGGCAAAGCCCGGGAAGATCTCCAGCGGGAAGACCTGCCCGCCGATGATGAACACGTACAACCAGGCGAACGCGCCCAGCACCGCCAGTGCCGCCGCCAGCAGCGTGCTGCGCGACCCACCGAAACGCGGGTGGAACAGCAGCAACAGCGGCGCCAGCGTGCCGGCCACGAAGTAGCCCCCCCACAGCAGCAGCGGGAACACGCCACCGTCACGCACGACGAAGACTTCGAAGGCGGTCTGCCTGGCGAAATACAGGTTGGTCAGGTGGTACACGAGCACCAGGTAGAACGCCGCGGCGACGAACACCCCCAACAAGCGGGCCATGCGGCGTTGCACCGCGCTGTCCAGGACCTGCGAGTTCCAGGCGTACAAGACCGCTTGCACGATCAGGAACACCGCCAGTCCCCAGGCGAAGGACAAGACGACGAACAGCGGCGCCAGCAGCGCCGACCCGTAGGCCTGCCGCGCCACCAGGAAGCCGAAGATCAGGCCGGTGCCGGTGGTCAGGACGAAGCGCCAGACCAGCGCCAGCAGCCCGGCCGCCTTGGAGTGGCGGTTCATCGCGCGCTCGAACATCGTCCAAAGGTACAGCGCGACGATCGTGAACATGCCCGAGTAGAGGAACACGTTCCATGCGAAGACCGAGCGCAGGTTGTAGTGCGTGGCCGCGACGATCACGCGGTCGGGCCGACCGAGGTCGAGCATCAGCACCATCAGCCCGCCGGCCAGCAACGCCAGGCACAGCAGGCCGGACAGTCGAGCGCGCGGCTTATACATCGTCTGCCCGAAGACCGAGCCGATCGACGCCACGTTGAGCACCCCGGAGGCCGCGACGATCATGAAGATCGCGAACACATGCGGCAGGCCCCACACCACCTGGTTGGTCATGCCAGTGACGACATGACCGTGCTCTTCCATGTAGTGCGCGCTGCCCAGCCCGGTCAGCACCAGCAGCGCGCCGAGGGCGAGCGCAACGTAGAAATGCCTGGGGCCGAAGCGGGAGTTCATGTCAACCCCTCATAGCGAACGCCAGGGTCGAGTTTCAGGTCGGCACGCAGCTGCATCGTGCTGACCTCGCGAATGCGGATCCAGATTGCGCTCGCGGGGTCGTTCAGGTCGCCGAACAGCATCGCCTGGTGGCCCGCCTTCGCGCAGGCCTCGACGCAGGCCGGGCCCTGGCCCTTGTCGACGCGGTGCACGCAGAGCGTGCAGCCTTCGACGCAGCCCTTGCCGCGCGGGACGTCGGGCTTCTGGTTGGTCAGCGGCTCGTGCACGAAGGAGCGCGCCTTGTACGGACAGGCCATGACGCAGTAGCGGCAGCCGATGCAGCTGTGGCGGTCGACCAGCACGATGCCGTCGGTGCGCTTGAACGAGGCGCCGGTCGGGCACACGTCGACGCAGGGCGGCTCCGCGCAGTGCTGGCACATGACGGGCAGCGATTGCGTGCGCCCGGTCCCGAACTCCTTGATCTCGACCTTGCGGATCCATTGCGCATCGGTCGGCCCGGTGAGCCCGGACAGGCCGTTCTCGCTGTTGCAGGCGTCGACGCAGTCGGTGCAGCCGGTGGCGCACTTCTTCGTGTCGATCAGCAGGCCCCAGCGCACTTTCGGGTTCGCGCCCGTAGTGGCCGCGCCAGGCACTGCCGCCTGCGCGATCTCCACGAGATGGATGCCAGGCGCAAGCAGGACACCGCCGACAGCGCTCGCCGCCAGTCCGAGGAAAGCGCGTCGGCCGCTGAGCGCCATCCTCGCACCACTGTCGCGCCCGGGATTCATCGGATGCCCGGCGCCTGCGCCGAGTTCTGGCGCCATTGCGCGACCTGCTTCGACGGAACAGTGCCAGCCTGCGGGTGGTTCAACGGCAGCGAGGCCGACGCTTGCGGCTTGCTGGCGTGGCATTCGAAGCAATCGATCGTGATCGCGGCGTAGCTGTGACAGCTCACGCAGAAGTCGGTCTTCGCCACCGCGACGCTGCCGGTCGCGGTGCTGGCATGGCAGCCGATGCAGGCCTTCAGGCTGGCCGGCGCGTCGCGCACGCCCAGGTGCACCGTCTCATCGCGCTGGTGCTTGAGCAGATCCATGTGGTTGCGGCGCATGAAGGCCGGATCGGCGACGCACTTCTCGCCGCGCGCGCGCTCGATCGTCGGGCCGAGCCCGCGGTTCATCACGAGGTCGTTCGCCAGCGCCGGCACGTGGCCTGAAAGGGCCGCACAGGCGAGCGCTATCGCGACCGCAGCGCGGCGCGCAACGGCGCGACGCCGCACCTGTCTCATTCGCCGAGCCCCATCTGGATATAGCCGGTCGGGCACACGTCCTTGCAGATGTGGCAGCCGATGCACTTGGCGTAGTCGGTATCGACATAGCGCCCGGTCGTCGATTTGGCCTTCGGCACCTTGAACACGGCTGTCTGCGGGCAGTACACGACGCAGTTGTCGCACTCGAAGCACTGGCCGCAACTCATGCAGCGCTTGGCCTCGGCGACGGCCTCGGCCTCGGTAAGAGACAGCACGCGCTCCTCGAAGTTGCCGAGTGCCTGTACCGCGTCGAGCGTGACGATCTTGCGACGGTTCCTGGCGATGTACGGAAAGTGCCCGAGGAACAGCTCCTCGTGCGGGATCACGTAACGGTCGCTTCGGTTGTCGAAATTGTGGATCGCGCCGCTGCTGCGGTCGGTGCCACGGATCGGCTCGTGCACCTCGCTAATGGCCAGGCCCTTCTCGATCATCTTGCGCCGGAGGTCGAAGCCGTGCACGTCGATCTTCGGCCGCCTCTCCAGTGCCTCTCCGCGCAGGAAGCGCTCGATGCCGTCCGCGGCGATCGCGCCATGACCGATGGCGGTGGTCAACAGGTGTGGGCGCACCACGTCGCCGCCGACGAACACGCCCGCCTGGCCTTGCACCTGGTAATTGCGGTCGGCGTTGATGCCGCCCTTGCCGTTGTTGAACTCTGCGAGCCCGGTGAAATCGACCGCCTGGCCGATCGCCGAGACGATCAGGTCGGCAGGAATGTCCTCTTCGGTGCCCTCGATGTTCTTGATCTCGAGCCTGCCGCCCACGAACTTGGCCTCGCAGCGCACCACGCGCAGCGCCACCGCACGTCCGTCGGGGCCCCGCAGCACGCACACCGGCGCCATGCCGCCGCGAATGGCGATGCCTTCGGCCTGTGCCTGCTCCACCTCGTGCCGGCTGGCCTGCATCTTGTCCACCGCGAAGACCGAGGTCAGCGTCACTTCGGCGCCCTGCTTGGCCGAGACCTCGGCCACGTCGTGCGCCGCGTAGCCGGTGATCGCATGTTCCGGGCGATCGCTCTCGTTGACCTTCTCGATGTGGCCCAGGCGCCGCGACACGGTCGCCACGTCGATCGAGGTGTCTCCCCCGCCGACCACGACCACGCGCTTGCCGACATGGCGCATCCGCCCGTCGTTGAAGGCTTTCAGAAAAGCGGTGGCGGTGACGCAATTCGGCGCGTCGGCGCCTTCCACCGGCAACGGGCGTCCGGCCTGCGCACCCAGGCCGAGGAACACGGCGTCGAAGTCGGCGCGGATCTGCGCGATCGTCACGTCGGTGCCTATGCGGCAGTTCATGCGCGTCGCCACGCCGAGGTCGAGGATGCGCTGTATCTCGGCGTCGAGCACCTCGCGCGGCGTGCGAAAGCCGGGGATGCCGTAGCGCATCATGCCGCCGAGCTCGGCGCGCTCGTCGAAGATCGTGACCGCGTGGCCCTTGAGCGCCAGCTGGTAGGCCGCCGACAGCCCAGCCGGGCCGCCGCCAATCACGGCCACTTTCTTGCCGGTGCCGACAGCAGGCTTCGGGAAGGCAAGCTTGTTGGCGATCGCGTACTCGCCCAGGAAGTGCTCGACCGAATTGATGCCGACGAAGTCTTCGACTTCGTTGCGGTTGCAGCCCGATTCGCAGGGCGCCGGGCACACGCGGCCCATCACCGAAGGGAAGGGGTTGGCCTGCGTGGCGCGGCGAAACGCATATTCCTGCCACGGCATGCCAGCGGGCGGCTTCTCGATGCCGCGCACGATGTTCAGGTAACCGCGAATGTCTTCGCCCGACGGACAACTGCCCTGGCACGGCGGCGTGCTCTGGATGTAGGTCGGGCACTTGTGCGAGTGGTCGGCGTCGAAGATCTCCTGCTGCCAGGCGAGCGGCTTGTGGTCGCCGTCCTTGTAGCGTCGGAAGGTCAGCGGTTGCGGCTGGGCGGTATCGGCTCTTGCTTCGGACATCTCGTGGGTCTCCTGAATTCGGCTGGTCTCAGCGCTGCTCGCCCAGCCGTATGGCCTTGCTGACCAGCTGGTGCACGCCGCCGACCAAGCTCATGTCGAAGCCGTAGTACGGCAGCACCTTGCTGAACTGCGCCTTGCAGATCGCGCAGATCGTCGCCATGAAGTTGACGCCGTGCTCGTCGACCACATGCTTCAGCGCTTCCATGCGCGGCAGCGCGCCCTTGACGCGCAGCTCCATCAGGTCATCGGTCAGCAGCCCGCCGCCTCCGCCGCAACAGAAGGTGGCGTCGTGCGTCGTGCCGGGTGCCATGTCGTGGAAATGGTTGGCCACCGACTTGATGATCTCGCGCGGAATCGTGAATTGCCCGCCGGGCAGCTTGCCCATGCGCGAGGCGCGGGCGACGTTGCACGAATCGTGGAAGGTGATGACGCGGTCGTCGTTGGCGTCCTTGTCGAACTTCAAGGCGCCTTGCTGGATCAGGTCCCAGGTCGATTCGCAGATGTGCTGCGGCACCGGGTAGCGCGGGTCGAGGTAGTCGAAGGGGCCGATCAGCGTGTTCCAGAAGCTGTAGGCCACGCGCCAGGCGTGGCCGCACTCGCCGACGATGATGCGTTTCACACCCAGCTCCAGCGCGGCCTCGCGCACGCGCAGCGAGATATTGCGCATCTGTTCGTAGTTGCCGATGAAGAGGCCGAAGTTACCGGCCTCCGAGGCGTGTGAACTGAGCGTCCAGCTGATGCCGGCGGCGTGGAAGACCTTCGCATAGCCGATCAGGCTTTCGACGTGGGGCTCGGAGAAGAAGTCGGCCGAGGGCGTGACCAGCAGCACCTCGGCGCCCTTCACGTTGAGCGGGAAGCGCACGTCGCAGCCGGTTTCTTCCTTCGTGTCTTCCTCCAGCCCGAGCAGCGTGTCTTCGAGCGCCGGGCCGGGGATGCCGAGGTTGTTGCCGATCTTGTGGACCTTGCCGATGATCTCGTTGCTGTACTTCTGGCCCATGCCGATGGAGTCCATGATCTCCTTGGCGGCCATGGTGACTTCGGCGGTGTCGATGCCGTAGGGGCAAAACACCGAGCAGCGCCGGCACTCCGAGCACTGGTTGAAGTAGCTGTACCACTCGTCCAGCACCTCCCGGGTCAGGTCCTCGGCGCCGACCAGCTTCGGGAAGTGCTTGCCGGCGAACGTGAAGTGGCGGCGGTAGACCTTGCGCATCAGGTCCTGCCGCGCCACCGGCATGTTCTTCGGGTCGCCGGTGCCGAGGAAATAGTGGCACTTGTCGGAGCAGGCGCCACAGTGGACGCAGGCATCCATGTAGACCTTGAGCGAGCGGTACTTGCCGAGCAGTTCGCCCAGCTTGGCGATGGCCTTGTCGTGCCAGTCTTCGATCAGTTCGCCGGGAAAGCCGATCGCCTTCTGGATTGGCGCCGCGGCGACGTAGGGCCTGCTGTGCGACATGGCGCCCGCCTGCACCAGCGGAATGACCGGGTACTCCTTGAGCTTCGGCGTGGCGAATGCGGCGGTGGCCATGGCGGCGGCCTACTTCTTCTCGAGTGCAGTGGCCCAGGCGGCCACGTGGCGTGCCTCGCGCGACGTGTCGGCCTGGTTGCGCGTGGGGCTGAAGAACAGGCCCGGGGCGTGCAGCAGCTTGCTGATCGGGAACACGATCATCAGCAGGGCGACCAGCCCCAGGTGCAGAAGCAGCGCCGGGCTGGCGGGCAGTGGCTGCAGATCGAATCGCATCAGGCCGAGCATGAAGGCCTTCACGGCGACGATGTCGGTGTGGGCGAGGAAGCGCATGCCCAGACCCGTCAGGCCGATCGCCAGCAGCAACGCCAGCATTAAGTGATCCGACGGCGTCGAGATGTAGCGCACGCGGTCGACCAGGAAACGCCTTGCCCACAGCGCGCCCAGTGCGCCGACCATGGCGAAACCAGCATAGGTCCCGAAGGGCTGTACCCACGCCACCAGCAGCCACACCGGCTGCTGGAAATAGCGCAGGTGGCGCATCAGCACCAGCAGCAGGGCCGCGTGGAAGGTCCAGCCGAAGAGCCAGGTCCACTTGCTGGAGCGGAACAAGCTCTCGAAGAGCACCACTTCACGCGCCACCCGCAAGCCCGCACCGGCGGAGGTCAGCGGCGCGGGCGTGGTGGGAATCTTCAGCGGAGCCGGCGTGCGCGCGTACTCGGCGACCTTGCGCACCACGCCCCCCACGCACAGCGCGGTGGCGGCGTAGAACAGCGCGGCGTAGAGAACGCTCAGCGACGACATCGCGCTTGCTCAGGCCAGTGCGACGCGCGCTCCCGAACTCACACGCAGCCGGTCGGCTTCGGCAGCCCGGCGATCTTGCAGGCCTGCTTGGCCGGGCCATAGGGGAACAGCTCGTACAGGTACTTGCTGTTGCCCTTGTCCGCGCCGAGCTGCTTGCCGATGGCCTTGGTCAGCACGCGCACGGCCGGTGCGATCTGGTATTCGTTGTAGTAGTCGCGCAGGAAGTTGACGACTTCCCAGTGGCTGTCGGTCATCTCGAGGTTCTCTTCCTTCGCGATGTAGGCACCGGCCTCCTGCGTCCAGTCCGCCAGGTTCACGAGGTAGCCCTCTTCATCGGTTTCGTAGGTCTTGCCGTTCAGTTCGAAGCTCATGCCGCTCTCCAGGTTCGGGATCAGGTTCAGGGTCGAGAAACTCTATCGGGTTGTGCCGGCATCACAGCCATGCATGGCTGGTCCTGCGCTGCGCGACCAGATCGACGAAGCCGCCGTAGTCGACCAGCGTGATGCCTTCGGCCAGCAGCGCGGTGACGCCACGCGCATCGCAATCGGGCTGCAGCGCGTAGACCTGCAACCGGTCGCACGCGGCATGCAGCGCGCTCGCGTTCGCGTTGCCTTTCGTGGCCGCGTACACACCGTCCTCGATCAGCAGCACGGCGCTGCCTGGCTGGGCCAGGCGCAGGCAGCTCTCGAGCGAGCGCGTCTGCGAGGGGGACTTGTTGACGATGTGCAGCATGGTCCGGTCCTAGAAGCTCAACACCACATCCTGCTCGGCCATCAGCTCGCCCATCTGCGCGCTGCTCAGCACCTCGACGTCGACCAGCAACTGCTCTTCGCTGAGTCCGCGGGCCTCGAGCGATTCGCGTTCGACGTAGAGTTTCTCGACGTCGTAGCCGTCGAGCGCGCGGTAGGTCGGCGAGAAGTTCTTGATGCCCACCGCCTTGGTGTTCTGGCCCTTCATCAGCTCGTAGACGCCGTCGTCGATGAAGACCAGGCTCACGTCCTGGTCGAAGGTGGCGGTGATGAGCACCACTTCCAGGCTCTCCAGCGCATAGATGGTGCCGTAGGGCGCCTTGCGGTTGACGAACATGACCTTCTTGATGCGGTTCGGGTCGGTCGCCATTTCAGTCTCCGAAGACGACGAGGCGGTCCGCCTTGATGCCGCTGTCCACCAGCTGGCCCAGGCCCGAGATGCGAAATCCCGGCGCCAGTACCTCGTCCTTGATGCCGCGGCGCAACGCCGCGGCGACGCAGACCACCAGGTCGACCTTGTGCTCGGCGGCCAGCGCCGACCAGCGATTGACGATGTGGCGGTCGTCCTGCGGCGGCTCGGTCAGCCGTGTCGCGTTGTTCACGCCGTCGTGATAGAAGAAGACGCGCTGGATCTCGTGGCCCTTGTCCAGCGCCGCCTTGGCGAACTGGTACGCGCTGTCCGAGGCCTGGTGCGTGTACGGCCCTTCGCTGACCATCAGACCGAACTTCATGATCAGAAGCGGATGTGCGTCGACGCGTTCAGGCTCGCCCGCGAACCACGCCAGTCGTCGATCAGGTACTTGGTGAACGGCAGATCGCACTTCTCGAAGAAGCCCGGCCAGCCGATGCGCTCGACCCAGTCCGACACCCGCTCCCACGAACGCGCGTCGTTCTTGTAGGTATAGAGGATCTTCTTCACCATCGCCGATACCTCGGGCCAGCGCGGCGGGTTGTTCGGCAGGCCCGAGGCCACCATCTTCATGAAGGTCGGCTTGCCGCGCGCATTGGAGTTCTTGCCGCCGACCCAGATCGCGAGCTTGGTGTGCTCGGGGTCGTTGATCTGCATCGGCGGGCACGGCGGGTAGCAGGCGCCGCAGCACATGCACTTCTTCTCGTCGATCTCGAGCGAGGGCCGGCCGTTGACCATCGCCGGGCGGATCGCGGCGACCGGGCAGCGTGCGACCACCGCCGGGCGCTCGCAGGCGTTGGCGACAAGCGCGTGGTTGATCTTCGGTGGCTTGGTGTGCTGCACGATGATCGCGATGTCGGCCTGGCCGCCGCAGTTGATCTCGCAGCACGAGGTCGAGAGGTGCACGCGGTTGGGCATGTCCTCCTTGATGAATTCCTCGTACAGGTCGTCCATCAGCGCCTTGACCGCGCCCGACGCGTCGGTGCCCGGTATGTCGCAGTGCAGCCAGCCCTGCGTGTGGGCGATGGCCGACACCGAGTTGCCGGTACCCCCGACCGGGAAGCCGTTGCTGTTCAGCGCCTCGATCAGCGGCGCCACCCGGCCCGCGTCGGACACCATGTATTCGATGTTGCTGCGGATCGTGAAGCGCACATGGCCGTCGGCGTAGGTGTCGGCGATGTCGCACAGCTTGCGGATCGTGTAGACGTCCATCTGGCGCTGGGTGCCGGCGCGCACGGTCCAAATCTCGTCGCCCGAATGCGCCACGTGGTGCAGCACGCCGGGGCGCGGGCGATCGTGGTATTTCCAGTTGCCGTAGTTGCGCAGCATCAGCGGATGCAGGTACTGCTTGTTGTCGGGCACGCCGCTTTCGATCGGGGTACGCATCGTGGCCATCGAGGGCTCCTAGGTTCGTTCACAGAGGTCCGGCCGCCGCCGGAGCACTGCCAGCCTGCACGTCGGCTTCAGGCCGCCTTGCGGGCGTTGATCTTCGCGACTTCGTCGTCCCAGCCGTCGGTGCGCACGTAGGGGTTGGTGCGCGGCGCGGCCACCATGTTGGCGTCGACCTCCAGCCCGATGCCCTCGAGGAAGTTGACGAGGCCGATGCGCTCGATCATCTCGCCGGTGCGCTCGTG
>Ga0209048_10001739_pt1 | contig 22021 bp, 22 predicted proteins | sample FrelakmetCRP12CR_FD_187146 | JGI IMG/M metagenome (GOLD analysis project Ga0209048, IMG submission 187146) | Freshwater lake sediment microbial communities from the University of Notre Dame, USA, for methane emissions studies - CRP12 CR (SPAdes)... | ecosystem: Environmental > Aquatic >... | reverse complement strand
GGGGTGCCGGACCGCGGCCTCGAGGAAGGCGAGCTGGGCGCGCAGCGCCGGCAACGCCGGGTGCTCTGGCGTGCTCGCGGCGAGCGCCTCAATCGTCGCCGCCGCGGCCGCCGCGTCGCGCGCCTCGAGCTGACGGGCGGCCAGCACCTCGGGCCGGGCGCTCTCCGCGGGCCTGGCCTCGGGCGCCTCTGCCGCCGCGGCGGGGGCGACGTACTTGTCGAGCAGCTCGCGTATGGCCTGCTCGGGCTGCACGCCCACGAACTGCTCGGCCACCTCGCGCTGGTGGATCAGTATCACCGTGGGGATGCTTCGGATGCCGAAGTGCTGCGCGATCTGCTGCTGCTCGTCGGTGTTGACCTTCGCCAGGATGAAGCGCCCGCCGTAGTCGTCGGCCAGGCGATCGAGCATCGGCATGAGGGTCTGGCAGGGACCGCACCATGGCGCCCAGAAGTCGACCAGCACCGGCTGCTGGGCGGAGGCGTCGACGACGGCCGGCATGAAGTTCTCGACGGTCGCGACGATCTTGTAGGGCGCGTCTGCCATGGGCTCTCCTCCCGCGGGGAGGTGAATTGTTCGGAATGCATGCCGCCGCGGCAAGGGGGTCGTTCCGGTATCGTCGCTCGGCCGCACGCCGACGCCCTCTTTCACCCCGGTCGCTGCGGAGGCGCAACACGACTTCAGCTTCCGCGCTGAGGCCCGCTACGGGCCTGCTCTACGAGGACACGCAGGTCGATCCGCCGGCGGTTCGTCGGTGTTAGCCCCGCGGGACGGTTCGTTTTGGCTAGAATCCGCCCTCCAGTCAACGGAGCGCCGAGCCAATGGCAGCATCCACCGGCGAGGGGGCACCGCCGAGCTTCCTGTTCGCCGACCCGGAGGATTTCCTCACCGCGGTCGGCCGCGCTACCAACGCCGATTTCCTCGCCGAGGAGGAGCGCGTCGTGCGGCGCCTCGCCGAGGCGGTACGCCTCGAGCCCGCGCTGTACGAGGCCGTGCAGCAGACGGCGAGGCGCCTCGTGCAGGCGGTGCGCAGCGCGCCGGCGAGCAAAGGCGGGCTCGACGCGTTCCTGCGCCAGTACGACCTGTCCTCGCAGGAAGGCGTCATCCTCATGTGCCTCGCCGAGGCGCTGCTCAGGATCCCCGACGACGAGACGGCCGACCGCTTGATCGCCGACAAGCTGCGCGCCGGCGACTGGGCGAGCCACTTGGGCGACAGCCAGTCGCTGTTCGTCAATGCCTCGACCTGGGGGCTGATGCTGACCGGCCGCATCGTGCGGCTCGACCCGCGCGATCTCGCTGCGCCGGCGGGGGCGATGAGCCGGGTCGCCGGCCGCATAGGCGAGCCCCTGGTGCGCACGGCCATGCGCCAGGCGATGCGCATCATGGGCCACCAGTTCGTGATGGGGCGCACCATTGGCGAGGCGCTCGAGACCTCGCTCAACGGCGCGAACCGCCGCTACCGCTATACCTTCGACATGCTGGGCGAGGCGGCGCTGACCGGCGCCGACGCTGACCGCTATTTCGAGGCCTACCGCAGCGCGATCGGCGCGCTCAAGGCGCGCGCCGGCGAGTACGCCGATGCCGAAGCACGCCCGAGCGTATCGGTGAAGCTCTCGGCGATGCACCCGCGCTTCGAGCGCTCGCATCGCAAGCAGGTGCTGCGCGACCTGGCGCCCCGGCTCGCCGAGCTGTGCCTGCTCGCGCGCGACGCGGGCATCGCGCTCACGCTCGACACCGAGGAGTCCGAGCGGCTCGAGATCACCCTGGAGCTGCTCGCCTCCGTCTGCCGCGATCCGCGGCTCGCCGGCTGGTCCGGCTTCGGCATCGCCATCCAGACCTACCAGAAGCGCGCCCAGGCCGTGCTGCGCTACGTGATTCAGCTCGCCCGCGAGACCGGGCGCATGCTCCACGTCCGCCTCGTGAAGGGCGCCTACTGGGACAGCGAGATCAAGCGCGCGCAGGAGCGCGGGCTGCCGGGCTACCCGGTTTTCACGCGCAAGCCGAACACCGACGTCGCCTACCTCGCCTGCGCACGGCTCGTGCTGGAGCAGGGGCCGGAGATCTACCCGCAGTTCGCCACGCACAACGCACACACGGTCGCGGCGGTGTGGCACCTGGCGAAGCAGGCGGGGCGCGAATTCGAGTTCCAGCGCCTGCACGGCATGGGCGAAGACCTCTACGCGGAGGTGACGCGCAAGGAGGGCCTCAACGTCCCGTGCCGCGTCTACGCCCCGGTGGGCGAGCACGAGGACCTGCTGCCCTACCTCGTGCGCCGGCTGCTCGAGAACGGCTCCAACACCTCCTTCGTCAACCGCATCGTCAACGAGGGCGAGGCGGTCGAAGCCATCGTCGCCGACCCGGTGAGCACGGTCGACGCCTATGCCACGGCGGCCCACCCGCGCATTCCGCTGCCGGTGGACATCTACCAGCCGGAGCGGCGCAACTCGCGGGGCCTGCACCTCGCGGACGGCGCGGTGCTGCGCGAGCTCGCCGACCGCATGCAGAAGGTCTCCCGTCATTCGTGGCTGGCCGTCCCCGTGATCGCCGGGCGCGAGTCCGACGGGCCGACGGACTCGGTGCGCAATCCCGCGAACACCGCTGAGGTCGTGGGCTCGGTCGTCTCGGCGACGCGCGACCAGGTGTACGAGGCGGTCGCCATCGCGACCCGCGCGCAGCCCGACTGGGATGCCACTCTGGCGGACGGCCGCGCGGCTGCGCTCGGCAGGGCGGCGGATCTTTTCGAGGAGAGCACGCCGGAGCTCGTCGCGATGTGCGTGCGCGAGGCCGGCAAGACCGTCCCCGACGGTATCGCCGAGGTGCGTGAAGCGGTCGACTTCCTGCGCTATTACGCGGCGCGCACGCGGGCGGACTTCGGCGCGGCGGTGCGCCTGCCGGGCCCCACCGGGGAGAGCAACGAGCTCTCGCTGCACGGCCGCGGTGTCTTCACCTGCATCAGCCCGTGGAACTTCCCGCTCGCCATCTTCACCGGGCAGGTGGCGGCGGCGCTCGCCGCCGGCAACGCCGTGGTCGCCAAGCCGGCGGAGCAGACCCCGCTCGTCGCGGCACAGGCCGTGCGCCTGCTGCTGCAGGCCGGCATTCCCCCCGAAGTGCTGCACTTCCTGCCGGGCGACGGCGCGGTGGTCGGCGCAGCTGCGGTGGCCGATGCGCGCGTCGCCGGTGTGGCCTTCACCGGTTCGACGGAGACCGCGAAGATCATCCACCGCGCGCAGGCGGGGCGCGACGGGCCGATCCCCGTGCTGATCGCCGAGACGGGCGGGCAGAACGCGATGATCGTCGACAGCTCGGCGCTGCCCGAGCAGGTGGTCCTCGATGCCGTGGCCTCCTCGTTCAACAGCGCCGGTCAGCGCTGCTCGGCACTGCGCGTGCTGTGCGTGCAGGAGGACATCGCGGCGAAGGTGATGCGGCTGCTGGCGGGCTACATGGGCGAGCTCACGGTCGGCAACCCCGCGCTCCTCGAAACCGACGTGGGCCCGGTGATCGACGAGGCCTCGCGCTCCGTGCTCGAGGGGCACGCGCGCGAGGTGCTGCGAAACGCCCGCTGGCACCATCGGCTCACCCTCGATGCGGCGACCAGTCGCGGCACGTTCGTGGCGCCGCTCGCCGTGCAGATCGATTCACTGTCGGTGCTGCAGCGCGAGTGGTTCGGGCCGATCCTCCACGTGCTTACCTACCGGGCGCGCGACCTCGAATCGCTGGTGGATGCGATCAATGCCACGGGCTACGGCCTGACCTTCGGCATCCACAGCCGCATCGACAGTACGGTCAAGCGCGTGGCGGCGCGCGTGCGCGCAGGCAACGTCTATGTGAACCGCAACATGATCGGTGCGGTCGTTGGGACGCAGCCCTTCGGCGGCTGTGGGCTCTCGGGCACGGGTCCGAAGGCGGGCGGGCCGCGCTACCTGCAGCGCTTCGCCCACGAGCGGACGCTGACCATCAACACCTCCGCGGTCGGCGGCAACGCCTCCCTGCTGGCGATGGAATGACGCTCAGCGTCCTCGACATCTTCAAGGTCGGCATCGGCCCATCAAGCTCGCACACGATGGGGCCGATGAACGCCGCCGCCGCCTTCGCGGCGGAACTCGCGCGGCGCGGCCTGCTCGAGCGCACCGCCAGGCTGGCCGTCCAGGTGTATGGCTCGCTCGCGCTGACCGGGCTCGGCCACTGCACCGATCGCGCAATCCTGCTCGGCCTTGAGGGACACCGGCCGGCGGAGGTCGACGCGGCGACGATGGAGTGCTCGCTTGCTCGAATCCGCCAGAACGGACGCCTGCGGCTCAACGGCCGCCAGGACATCGAGTTCGACGAGCCGCTGGACCTGCTGTTCCACCGCGACCAGACCCTACCCCTGCACCCGAACGGCATGCGCTTCACGGCGCTCGCGGCGGGCGGGGAGGTCCTGCACCGCGACGAGTACTACTCCACCGGCGGCGGCTTCGTCGTGAGGGCGGAGGACTTCGGGCGGCCCGCGGCGGGGGAGGCCGGGGCCGAGCCCCCGTACCGGTTCGCCTCCTCGCGCGAGCTGCTGGCCGCGGCGCGCGACCACGGTCTTGAGCTGCACGAGCTCATCCTCGCCAACGAGAGGATCTTCCGCCCCGAGGAGGAGACCCGGCGGGCACTGCTTCACCTCTGGTCGGTGATGAACGACTGCATCGAGCGCGGCTTCCGGGGCACGGGGCTGCTGCCAGGGGTACTGAAAGTGCGCCGCCGGGCGGCGCGCCTGCACCGCGTGCTGGCGGAATCGTCCGAGCACCGGCCGCTCGATGTGATGGACTGGGTGAACGCCTTCGCGCTCGCCGTCAACGAGGAGAACGCGGCCGGGGGCCGGGTTGTCACTGCGCCGACCAACGGCGCAGCAGGCATCGTGCCTGCGGTCATCGCCTACTACCGCCGCTTCGAGTCGGGCGCGAGCGACGACGGCGTGGTGCGCTTCCTGCTGGTCGCTGGCGCGATCGGGATGCTCTACAAGCGTAATGCCTCGATCTCGGGAGCGGAGATGGGCTGCCAGGGCGAGGTGGGCGTGGCCTGCTCGATGGCCGCCGCGGGCCTGGTGGCCGCGGTCAACGGCACGAACGAACAGGTCGAGAACGCGGCCGAGATCGGCATGGAGCACAACCTGGGCCTCACCTGCGATCCGATTGCCGGCCTAGTGCAGATCCCGTGCATCGAGCGCAACGCGATGGGGGCCGTGAAGGCCATCAACGCGGCGCGCCTGTCGATGCGCGGCGACGGCAGCCACAAGGTCTCGCTCGACCAGGTGATCGCCACCATGCGCCAGACCGGCCACGACATGTCGGCGATCTACAAGGAAACGAGCCAGGGCGGGCTGGCCGTGAACGTGCCGGAGTGCTGAGGAGCGCCTAGCGATGACGGATGCAGCCATGTCGGGACGGATCGTCGTGGTGACCGGAGCCTTCGGGGCGCTCGGCGCCGCGGTGGCGCGCAAGTTCGCCGCGCTCGGCGCGCGCGTGGCGCTCGTCGACCTGGCACTCGAGCCCGGCGGGGCACTGGCCGCGGAGTTCGCCGGCCTGCACCTTCTGCTCGGCGGCGTGGACCTGTCGGACTTCGAGTCCACCCGCAAGACCATGGCCACGGTGGCGATGCGCTGCGGCGGCATAGACGTGCTCGTGAACGTCGCCGGCGGCTTTCGCTGGGAGACGCTCGCTCAGGGAGAGGTCGACACTTGGGACCAGCTCTACCGCATGAACCTGCGCACCGCGGTGGTGAGCTGCCAGGCGGCGCTGCCGGCGCTGCTCGAGCGCCGCGCCGGGCGCATCGTCAACGTGGGCGCTGCCGCCGCGGCCCGCGCCGGTGCGGGCATGGGCGCCTATGCGGCCTCGAAGGCCGGCGTGCAGAAGCTCACCGAGGCGCTCGCCGAGGAACTCAAGGATCGCGGCATCACGGTGAACGCCGTCCTGCCCAGCGTCATCGACACGCCGCGCAACCGGCTCGACATGCCGCATGCCGACTTCGCGCGCTGGGTGGCGCCCGCGGCGATCGCCGACGTCATTGCCTTCCTGGCCTCGGAGGCAGCCGCCTCAGTCACGGGCGCGTCGATCCCCGTGCTCGGCCGCGGCTGAGGCGCCGGGAGCGTCCGCCCTCAGGGGTGGTTCTTCGGGTAGTCGAAGTCCAATTCCTGACCGCTGCCCCAGTCGAGCTCCCGCCAGTCGTTAAGCTTGAAGAGCGCCGTGAACACGGCGCAGGTGGGCATGTTATCGATCTGCTCGCCCGCCGACAGCCGGTTCGCGCAGTCGGTGATCCCCGGGTTGTGGCCGAACACCATCAGGTGGGCCGACTCTCCGCCCAGCTCGCGAATCACCGCCAGCATGTCCTGCGCCGAGGCCAGGTAGAGCCGTTCGTCCTGGCGCACGTGCGCGGCCGGCACCTTCAGTTCGTGCGCCAGGATCGAGGCGGTGGCGAGGGCGCGCACCGCCGGACTGGCCAGGATGAGGTCCGGCCGCAGCTTGCGCGAGCGCAGGCGCCGCGCCATGTCCGGTGCGTCGCGCTGGCCCCGCTTGTTGAGGGTGCGGTCCCAGTCTTGCTGGCCAGCGAGCGACCAGTCGGACTTGGCGTGGCGGACAAGCGTGAGGCGTTTCGGCGCGGAGCTCATCGGGGCACCTCGATCTCGACGAAGCCGTCCACGATGCGCGTCGGGTAGCTGCGCACGGGCTCGTACGCCGGCGGCGTGAGCGCCCGGCCGGTGCGCAGGCAGAAGCGGGCGCCGTGGCGCGGGCAAATCACCTGGTGGTCCTCGACGGCGCCGCCGGCGAGTCCGCCGCCATCGTGCGTGCAGAGGTCGTCGATCGCGAAGAACTCGCCGCCCACGTTGAAGACGGCGACGAAGCCGCTGTCCGCCTCGACCGTCGCGTAGTCGCCCGGCACGATCCCAGCAGCGGCGCCCACGCGGATCCAGTCGCTCATGGCGTGAGGCTACATCATGCCGGTCTGCAGGCGGGCCGCTTCCGACATCATCGACTGGTTCCACGGCGGGTCGAACACCAGCTCGACGTCGACGCGCTTCACCGTGGGGATGACCTGCACCTTCTCCCGCACATCCTCGACCAGCACCTCGCCCATGCCGCAGCCGGGCGCCGTCAGCGTCATCTTGATATCGAGCACGCGGCCGTCCGGTTCGGCCACGACGTTGCAGTCATAGACCAGCCCGAGGTCGACGATGTTGATCGGGATCTCCGGGTCGTAGCAGCCCTTCATCTGACGCCAGGCGAGGTCGCGCACGTCGTCGTCGCTCGCGTTCGGCGGCAGCTGCGGCGCGGCCGCGGGCTCCTTGCCGAGCGCGTCGGCGTCCTTGCCGGCGACGCGGAAGAGGTTGCCCTCCACGTACACGGTGAAGCTGCCGCCGAGGGCTTGGGTGATGTAGCCCTGCTGGCCCTGGCGCAGCGTCACGTTGAGGCCCGCCGGGACGATGATCGCCTCCACGTCGCGGGCGAAGGTCACGGGTTCGTTGTCGGCTCGGTACACGGTTTGGTCCCCGTTGCGGTGTGTTGAGCGGCCCCCGCGCTCACTCGGTGCTGACCGGCACGTCCTGCCGGTGCAGGGCGGCCTCGAGCGTGTGCCAGCACAGGCTGGCGCACTTGACGCGGGCCGGGAATTCGCGGACGCCGGAGAGCGCCGCCAGCTTACCGAGGCTCGGCAGGTCGATCTGCGCGTCGTCCTTCGTCAGCAGTGCGTGCATCGTGGCGTAAAGCCGCTCGGCCTCGGCGACCGTCTTGCCCTTGACGCTCTCGGTGAGCAGCGAGGCGGAGGCGACCGAGATCGCGCAGCCGCTGCCGTGGAAGGAGACGTCGCGGATGCGGTCGCCGTCGAGCTTCACGTACACGGTGAGTTTGTCACCACAGAGCGGGTTGTGACCGTCGGCGTGCCGGTCGGCGTCCGGCATCTCGCGGTAGTTCCGCGGGTGACGGTTGTGGTCGACGATCACGTCGCGGTAGAGGTCCTTGAGGTCCATCAGCCGAGCATCTCCCGGGCCACCTGCAGGGCGGCGAGGAGGCGGTCGACCTCCTCGGTGGTGTTGTAGAAGGCGAAGGAGGCGCGGGCTGTCGCCGGCACGCCGAAGAACTCCATCACCGGCATCGCGCAGTGGTGCCCGGTGCGGATGGCCACGCCCTCGCTGTCGAGGATCGTGCCGAGGTCGTGCGGGTGGATACCGTCCACCGTGAACGAGACGAGCGCCGCCTTCTCGCGCGCCGTACCGACCAGGTGCAGCCCCGGGACCTCGGCGAGGCGGCGCTCGGCGTACTCGAGCAGCGCATGCTCCGCCGCGGCGATGCGCTCGAGGCCCAGGCGCTCGAGGTAGTCGATCGCCGCGGCGAGGCCCACCGCGCCGGCGATGTGCGGCGTGCCCGCCTCGAACTTCCAGGGCAGGTCGTTGTAGAGGGTCTTCGCAAAGCTCACTGCGAGGATCATGTCGCCGCCGCCCTGCCACGGCGGCATCTCGCGCAGCAGCGCCTCGCGGCCGTAGAGCACTCCGATGCCGGTGGGGCCGCAGAGCTTGTGGGCCGAGAAGCAGTAGAAGTCGCAGTCGAGAGACTGCACGTCGACCTTGAGGTGGGGTGCCGCCTGTGCGCCGTCGAGCAGCACGGGGATGCCCCGGGCACGGGCCGCGCGCACGAAGCGGGCGACGGGCACGATCGTGCCGAGGGCGTTCGAGACGTGCGCGAGCGCGAGCAGGCGCGTGCGCGGCGAGAGCAGCCGTTCGAAGGCCTCGTAGTCGACCTCGCCCTCCCGGCTGATGGGGATCACCTTGAGCGTCGCCCCGGTCTGCTCGCAGACCATCTGCCAGGGAACGATGTTGGCGTGGTGCTCGAGCCAGGAGATCAGGATCTCATCGCCCGGACCGAATCTCGGCCGCGCGTAGCTCTGCGCCACGAGGTTGACCGCCTCGGTCGTGCCCCGCACGAACACGACCTCGCGCGTCGAGCGGGCGTTCAGAAATTGCCGCACCCGCTCGCGCGCGCCCTCGAAGAGGTCGGTCGCGCGCTGGCTGAGGGTGTGTACGCCGCGATGAACGTTCGCGTGACTCGTCTCGTAATAGTTCGAGATGGCGTCGATGACGGACTGCGGGTGCTGGCTCGAGGCGGCGTTGTCGAGGTAGCAGAGCGGCTTGCCGTGCACGGTCTGCGCAAGCACCGGGAAGTCGCGGCGAATGGCCCGCACGTCGAGGGCCTCGGCTACCGGCACGGGTGCGGCTTGTGTCGCGGCGCTCACGGCTGCGGCTCGAGCAGCCGGCCGAGCCGGGCCTCGAGCTCCTCGTGCACGCGTGCGGCGAGCGCCGGGTGGTCGACGCGCGAGAGCACCGCCCCGGCGAACGCGCGGATGAGGGCGCCACGGGCCGCGGCCTCGGAGAGGCCGCGCGAGCGCAGGTAGAAGAGCGCCGCGGGGTCGAGCTGTCCGGTGGTCGCGCCGTGACTGCACTGCACGTCGTCGGCGTAGATCTCAAGCTCCGGCTTGGTGTCGATCTCCGCGCCCGGACTCAGCAGCAGGTTGCGGCTCGACTGCCGGGCGTTCGACTTCTGCGCCCCGGCGTGCACGATCGCCTTGCCGTTGAACACCGCCCGGCCGCGGCCGGCGGCCACGCCGCGGTAGTCCTGCAGGCTCGTGGTCTCGATGGCGCGGTGGTCGACGCGCAGCTGCATGTCGAGGTGTCGCGAGCCGTCCGCGATGAACAGACCGGTCAACTCCGCCGCCGCCGCCCGCCCGGCGAGCGACACGTGCACGTCGAGGCGGGCGAGGGTGCCGCCGAGCTGCGAGTCGCGCAGCTCCAGGCGCGCACCGGCCCCGAGCACGGCCTCGCAGCGCTCGATGTGGAAGCAGCGGGCGCCGAGTTCCTGGAGGCGGTAGAGCTGGAGCTCCGCTCCGTCGGCGAGCTCTGCATCGACGAGCGCGTTCACGAAGTGCTCGGCCGGCTCCTCGCTCAGGTAGTGCACGACGACGCGTGCGGCGGCGCCGCGGCCGAGGCGCAGCACGAGCCGGGGGTGCGACATCGTCGGCGCATCGCCCGCTGCGACGACGACGACGTGCAGGACGTCGGCGCACCGCACCCCCGCATCGACCTCGATCAGCAGTGGGTCCGGGCTGAGCGCGGCGTTGAGAGCAGCGAAGCGCTCGGTGCCGCCCCCGGCCGGGATGCGCAGCGCCGTGGCCTCCGCGGCGTCCTCCGCCCCGCCGGCGGACCGCAGGCGCAGGCCGGGCGGCAGCCGCTCGAGGTCCGAGAGCTCCGGACGCAGGAAACCGTTCGCGAGCGCGAGCCGGCAGGTGCCGAGGGCGCCGGGCAGCACGAGCGGGCGGGCGAGGGAGGCCTCGCGGCCGGCCGCGGCGAACCGCCGGCCCTCGAGGCGGCGCAGGCTCGTGTACTTCCAGGCCTCCTCGCGGGCGGCCGGGAAGCCGAGCTCGGCGAAGCGCGCGAACGCGGCGGCGCGGCGCGCGGGCGCACCGCGCAGCGAGGGGCGCGCGGCCTCGAACGCCTCGCGATACTGGGCCGGCACCGGGCTCGGGGCGGCGGGGCCGTTCATGCCGCGCTCGCCTCCTGGCGCACCCAGTCGTAGCCCCGCCGCTCGAGCTCGAGCGCCAGCGTCTTGTCGCCGCTCTTCAAGATGCGCCCGTCGGACAGCACGTGCACGAAGTCCGGCTCGATGTAGTCGAGCAGCCGCTGATAGTGGGTGATCATCACGATGGCACGGTCGGCGGAACGCAGGCTGTTCACGCCGTTGGCCACGACGCGCAGCGCGTCGATGTCGAGGCCGGAGTCGGTCTCGTCGAGCAGCGCGAGCTTCGGTTCAAGCACCGCCATCTGCAGGATCTCGTTGCGCTTCTTCTCCCCGCCCGAGAAGCCCTCGTTGACGCCGCGGTTGAGGAAGCTCTCATCCATCTGCATGAGCTGCATCTTCGCCCGTATCAGGGCGAGGAAGTCGAAGGCGTCGAGCTCGGCCTCGCCCCGCTGCTTGCGCACCGCGTTGAGCGCCGCCTTGAGCAGGTAGGCGTTGTTGACGCCGGGGATCTCCACCGGGTACTGGAAGGCGAGGAACACGCCCTCGCGCGCCCGCTCCTCCGGCGGCAGCCCGAGCAGGTCGCGGCCGAGGTAGGTGACGCTGCCCGCGGTCACCTCGTAGCCCTCGCGGCCGACGAGCACGCTCGCGAGGGTGCTCTTGCCGGAGCCGTTCGGGCCCATGATGGCGTGGACTTCGCCGGCGCCGACCTCGAGGTTGAGGCCCTTGAGGATCTTGCGGGCGCCGATCTGGGCGTGCAGGTCGCGGATACTGAGCATGGATGGAACTCTCGTAATCGGTTCAGCCGATGGCGCCTTCCAGGCTCACCGACAGCAGGTTCTGCGCCTCGACCGCGAACTCCATCGGCAGCTCCTTGAACACCGCGCGGCAGAAGCCGTTCACGATCATGTTGACCGCGTCCTCCTGCGAGATGCCGCGGCTGCGGCAGTAGAAGAGCTGGTCGTCGGCGATGCGCGACGTCGTGGCCTCGTGCTCGACCACCGCGCTCGGGTTCCTGATCTCCATGTACGGGAAGGTGTGCGCCCCGCAGCGCTCGCCCATCAGGAGGGAGTCGCACTGGGTGTGGTTGCGCGCGCCCTCGGCCGAGGGTAGCACCTTGACCAGGCCGCGGTAGGCGTTCTGGCCGCGGCCGGCCGAGATGCCCTTCGAGACGATCGTGCTGCGGGTGTTGCGCCCGATGTGGATCATCTTGGTGCCGGTGTCGGCCTGCTGGTAATGGTTGGCGAGCGCCACCGAGTAGAACTCACCAACCGAGTTGTCGCCGGTGAGCACGCAGCTCGGGTACTTCCAGGTGATCGCCGAGCCGGTCTCGACCTGCGTCCAGCTGATGCGCGAGTTGGCGCCGCGGCACTCGCCGCGCTTGGTGACGAAGTTGTAGATGCCGCCGACGCCGTTCTCGTCGCCGGGGTACCAGTTCTGCACAGTGGAGTACTTGATGCTCGCGTCGGCGAGCGCCACGAGTTCCACCACTGCCGCGTGCAGCTGGTTCTCGTCGCGCATCGGAGCGGTGCAGCCCTCGAGGTAGCTCACGTGTGCGCCTTCCTCCGCCACGATGAGCGTGCGCTCGAACTGCCCGGTCTTCGCGGCGTTGATGCGGAAATAGGTAGACAGCTCCATCGGGCAGCGCACGCCCTTCGGCACGTAGACGAAGGAGCCGTCGGTGAACGCCGCGCAGTTGAGCGTGGCGAAGAAGTTGTCCGTGTAAGGCACGACGCTGCCCAGGTACTGCTCGATGAGCTCGGGATGCTGCTGCACGGCGTCGGAGAACGAGCAGAAGACCACCCCGGCCTTCGACAGCTTCTCCTTGAACGTGGTGGCGACCGAGACGCTGTCGAAGACGGCGTCTACCGCCACGCCCGCGAGGCGGGCGCGCTCGTGCAGCGGCACACCCAGCTTCTCGTAGGTCTGCAGCAGCTTCGGGTCGACCTCCTCGAGGCTCTTCGGCCCGTCCAGCCGGGACTTGGGCGCGGAGTAGTACGAGATCGCCTGGTAGTCGATGGGCGCGATGCGCAGGTGGGCCCAGTCGGGCTCGCGCATGGTGAGCCAGTGGCGGAAGGCCCGCAGGCGCCAGTCGAGCATGAACTCGGGCTCGCCCTTCTTGCGGGAGATAAGCCGGATCACGTCCTCGTCGAGCCCCGGCGGCAGCGTGTCCGACTCGATGTCGGTGACGAAGCCGTGCCGGTACTTCTGGGCGACGAGGGCGTCGAGGTCCTGGGTCGGGCTGGTCATGGGAGGCTCAGGTACGGGGCAGGCTGCGCGCAGCGGCGGCGCCGCGCACCGCGCCTGCGAGCTCCGGGCGCCAGATGGCGACGGCTTCCTGGCCGGAGAGCTGGGCAAGCGAGATTTCGTCGAGCGAGCGGCGGATCGCGCCGTTGATGCGCTGCCAGGCGCCGCCCGTGCGGCAGACGCTCTCGATGTCGCAGGCGCTGTGGTTGCCGCTGCACTCGGTGATCGCGACCGGGCCCTCGATGGCGTCGATGATGGCCGCGGCGCTGATGCGGGCCGCGGGCCGGGCGAGCTCGTAGCCCCCGCGGGCCCCACGCGCGGAGGTGACGATGCCGGCGCGGTGGAAGTTCTTCAGCAGCTTGCTCACGGTCGGCCCGCCGAGGCGCGTGCGCTCGGCGATCTCGCTGGCGGTGTGGCGGCGCTCGGGGGTCGAGGCCAAGCAGGCGAGAATGACCGTGCCGTAGTCGGTGAGCTTGCTGATGCGGAGCATGGTGGACTCCTGAATTGGGACGATTTTAGTCCTATAATGGCCGCCCTGCAAAGGCGCCCCGGCGCTGAAGGCAGCAAACTGAACCTGTTAGAATTTTCCCGGTCGTATGCGGCACGGTCCCGGCTGTGGCCGGCGACCGAGCCCGAGGAACGTCATGAACCGCCCGCACTTCGCAATCCGTCGCCGGTCCGCCGGCCACCCCGCCGCTCATGCGGCCCGGGCGCGGCGTGGCGCGGACGCCTGAGCAGCTTGCGCAGCCCCGCGAGTGCGTCGACCGTGACCAGCGCAGACAGACCCGCGACCGTCGGTGCGGTCCGGCCGGCGGCGGACAATGTGGTGGTGCTGCGCGGCGTGCATTACGCCGTCGACGACAAGCCCGTCTTCCGCGGGCTCGACGTGTCGATGTGCCGGGGCAGCGTGACGGCGATCATGGGGCCGAGCGGCACCGGCAAGACAACGCTCCTGCGCCTCATCACGGGACAGATCAAGGCGGACGCCGGTGAGGTCCTGGTCGACGGCCTGGAGGTGGCGCGCCTCGGCCGTCTGGACCTCTATGCGCTGCGCCGGCGCATGGGCATGCTGTTCCAGAATGGAGCGCTGCTCACCGACCTCGATGTGTTCGAGAACGTGGCCTTTCCGCTGCGCGAGCACACGCGTCTGCCGGAGTCGCTACTGCGGATCATCGTGCTGACGAAGCTGCATGCCGTTGGGCTGCGGGGCGCGGCCGCGCTCATGCCGCAGCAGCTCTCGGGGGGCATGGCGCGCCGCGTCGCGCTCGCGCGCGCGATCGTCATGGACCCCGAGATCCTGATCTACGATGAGCCCTTCGCGGGCCTCGACCCGATCTCGATGGGCGTCGTGATGCGTCTGATCCGCTCGCTCAACGAGGCGCTCGGTATCACCAGCATCGTGGTCAGTCACGACGTGCGCGAGATCGCGCAGATCGCCGACGAGAGCTACCTCCTCTCGGAGGGGCAGGTGGTCGCGAGCGGCTCGCCGCAGCAGTTGCGGGACCATCCTTCGCCGATCGTCAAGCAGTTCATGGAGGGGCTCGCGGACGGCCCCGTGCCGTTCCACTACCCGGCGCCGGATTACCGCGAGCAGCTGCTCGGGGGCGGGGAGGGCGCATGAGGGCCGTCGCCGGCGAGTTCCTGCAGAGCTTCCTCTCCTTCCTCGAGCGCATCGGCCGGCTCGCCCGCTTCTCCTTCCAGCTGCTCGCGCTCACGCCCGGCGGTTTGCTGCGCGGGCGCCTGCTCATCGAGCAGGTCTACAACGCAGGCGCGCTGTCGCTCGTCATCATCATGACCTGTGGGCTGTTCGTCGGCATGGTGCTCGGCCTGCAGGGCCACGAGCTCCTGCAGCGCTTCGGCTCGGTGGAAATGCTCGGCAGCGGCGCAGCGCTGACCCTCCTGAAGGAACTCGGCCCGGTGGTCACGGCGCTGCTGTTCGCGGGGCGGGCCGGGACCGCGCTCGCCTCGGAGATCGGCCTGATGCGCGCCACGGACCAGCTCTCCGCCATGGAGATCATGGCGGTCGACCCGATGCGCCGGGTCGTGCTGCCGCGCTTTCTGGGCGGCGCGATCGCCATGCCGCTGCTCACCGCCGTGTTCGTCGTTGTCGGCATCTACGGCGTGCAGCTCATCGGGGTGCAGTTCTTCGGCATCGACCAGGGCCAGTTCTGGTCGCAGATGCGCGGCTCCGTCGAACTCAGGGACGTGCGCGAGGGGCTGGTCAAGGGCGTCGCGTTCGGCGTGGCCTGCAGCCTGATCGCTGTCTACGAGGGCTACCATGCCGATCCCACCGCCGAAGGGGTTGGCCGGGCGACCACGCGTACCGTCGTCATCTCGGCGGTCGTTACCCTGCTTCTCGATTACATCCTCACAGCGTTGATGATCTGACCCCGAGGCGACCATGCGGCCATCCCGAACCATAGACGTGTCCACCGGCCTGTTCGTGCTGCTCGGTTTCGCGGCCATCCTGTTCCTGGTCACGCAGATCACGAACCGCGAGTTCGTGCTGCGCAGCAACTCCTATCTCCTGCTGGCCCAGTACGAGAACGTCGGCGGCCTGAAACCGGGCGCGCCGGTGTCGATGGCCGGCGTGACGATCGGCCGCGTGGCGGAGATCCACTACGACATGAAGCTCTACAAGGCCGTCGTCGTGATGCGCATGGACGGTCGCTACAACCAGATCCCGAAGGACAGCGACGCAAGCATCTTCACCGCGGGCCTGCTCGGCGGGCAGTACGTCGGCATCTCGCCGGGCGGCTCCGACGAGGTGTTGAAAGACGGCGACAAGTTCGAGATGGTGCAGGACGCCATCGTGCTCGAGAATCTCATCAGCAAGTACCTGTTCAACCAGGCGGGGAAGAAGTCGGCGGACGCGCCAGCCGCAGACCCGCCTGCGGCGAAGGAGTAGTGGAGCATGCGCACGCCCGCTTGGTTGGTTTCATTCGTGTGGTTGGCGATGGCGCCGCTCGCGCCGCTTGCTGCCCCGACGGCCGCCGCCGCCGATGCGGCACCGGCCGCCGCGACGGTTCCTGGACCGGCCCCGCAGGAACTCATTCAGCAGGTCTCGCAGGCGCTGCTCAAGGACCTGGACGCCGACCGCGAGACCTATCGGCACGACCCGAAGAAGCTCCGCGCCCTCATCGACAGGCACCTGCTCGTGCATTTCGACGTCGAGTACTCGGCCCGCCTGGTGCTCGGCAAGAACTGGCGCACGACGACGGAGGCGCAGCACAAGCGCTTCATTGACGCCTTCTACCAGTCGCTGCTGCGCAACTACGGCGACGCGATGCTCGACTTCACGGCCGACCGGCTGCAGATCCTGCCGTTCAAGGGCGACCCGGGCGCGACCACCGCGACGGTTCGCACCGAGGTCAAGCGCAACGACGGGACGATGGTGCCGGTGAACTACAGCGTGCACGCGACGCCGCAGGGCTGGATGGCCTGGGACGTGGTCATCGAGGGCGTTTCGTACGTCAAGAACTACCGCACCGACTTCGGCACGGAGATCGAGCAGAAGGGCATCGACGCGGTCATCCAGCGCCTTGAGACCCAGAACGCGACCGGCAAGCCCGATGCCGGGGCACCGGGTAAGAGCGGCAAGAGCGGCTGACGATGGCCTCTTTCGGCATCGAGCGGGTGGGCCCAGAGCGCCTCGAGGTGCGCGGTGCGCTCAGTTTCACCACCGCGGCGGACGCCCTGAGCGAGGGGCTACGCCTGATCGGGTCGGCGCCGAACTGCACGATCGGCCTCGGCGGCGTCGCGGAGGCCGACAGCGCGGGTCTCGCCGTCCTGATCGAGTGGCTGGCAAGCGCCCGTGCGCGCGGCGCGGCGCTCCACTACGAGGCGTTTCCAGCGCAGATTCTCGCCGTCGCCCACATCTCCGACGTGCAGGGCTTCCTGACGGGGGCGGGCGAGGCGCCGCCCGCCGTCTAGCGCGGCGGGCTCGGCGCGTCCTCGCCCGGGTCCTCCGAGATCGGCTCCTCGGGCGGGTTGCCGTCGTAGACCAGGTAGCGCCGGTGCTGCAGGTATGACTCGCGGATGAAGGCGTACGGATCGTAGGTCTCGCTCAGGGTCTTGTCGAGCGACAGCAGCCGCGCGCGGTTATCGACGTAGCTGAGCGCGAGCGAGCCCCAGCGCACGTTGGTGGTACTCCACCAGTGCAGGGGGCGCAGCAGCTCGTCGACGACGCGGGCCGGCGCATCGCGTACACTGGCCGGCCCGACGAAGGGGATCACCAGGTACGGGCCGGGCGGCACGCCCCACCAGCCGAGCGTCTGGCCGGAATCCTCCTCGTGCTTGGGCAGGTTCGCGCCCGAGGCCACGTCGAAGATTCCTCCCCAGCCGAGCGTGGTGTTGATCACCAGCCGTGCCGTGTCCTGCCCTGCCGCCACGAACTTGCCCTGCAGCAGCTGGTTCACGGCCGTCGCCGGGTAGGCCAGGTTGGTGAAGAAGTTGCCCACGCCGGTGCGAAACCAGTCGGGCGTGACCTTGACGTAGGCCTTGGCGGTGGGCTTAAGCACGGCGCGGTCCAGCGCGTCGTTGAACTTGTAGATCCCGCGGTTCATCGGCTCGAGCGGGTCGGAGGCGACCCGGTGCCCGGAGCTCGCGCAGCCGGCGAGCCAGAGCACGGCCGCGCCGATCGCGGCACGCCCGGCGAGCGGCAGTGCGTCTGCAGAGACTTTCTTGAGTTTCATGCCTACCGACCCCGGGTCCCCGGCCGCGGGGCGGCAATTCTACAGGGTGCGCTCAGCCTTTCGGGTTCGATGGTCCGCCGGATGAGCCGTTCGTGTCGCGTTGTCGCTTCGGCAGCGCCTCGCGCAGCTCCTTGAGCCGCGCGACGTAGCGAGCCCGCTGCACGTCGGAGATGTTCGGTACGGACAGCGCGAGCTCGAGCTGGTTGATTGCGAGCGGCAGGTCGCCGCTCATGAGGTCGTACTCCGCCATGTACGAATAGGCGTCGGCCACGTCGCCTGCCGCGTTGGCGGCGATGGCCGTGAGGCGGATCTGGTCCTGAGTCGGCTGCACGTTGTTGAACAGGTCGAGCAGCACCTGGTGGGCGGCCTTCGGCCGGCCGGCCTGCAGCAGCGCCTCGCCGTAGCGCACGGTCACCGGGACGTTGCGCGGCGCGAGCGCGAGGGCGCGCTCGAGCGTCGTGAGCGCCGCCCTGGTGTCGCCGGCGGCGAGCTGCGCCTGGGCGAGGGCCGTGTGGAACAGCAGCACCTGCGGATAAGCCGAGCGCAGGCGCTCGAATACCGGGATCGCCTGTGCCGGGTTCCCGGAGACGAACTCCGCGAGCGCCTTGCCGTAGGTCTGCGCGAGCGAGGTGTCCGGGTCGTTGTCCTTGAGGCTCGCATAGTAGGCCCGGGGATCGGAGCCGGGGGGCGTGTTGAGGACGCGCGCACGCTGCTTCATGAGCGAGTAACTCACGCTGTCCTTGACCGTGACTGCCGGGTACTGCACGGCGCGTGCCTTCGACTCGGCAATGCGCGTGCTCGTGACCGGGTGCGAGCGCAGCATCTCGGGGACCTGGTCGGGGCCGAGCTGCGTGCGGCGGAACATCGTGTCGAAGAACGCCGGCATGGCGTTCGGGTCGAAGCCCGCCGCGGCCATCAGGCCGATGCCGATGCGATCGGCCTCGCTCTCGTTGTCGCGCGTGAAGTTGATCTGCTGCTGCATCGCCATGCCCTGAGCGGCCGCCACCGCGCCCATGGTGGCGTTCCCGCCGGCGTGGCCTACGGCCCCGACGATGATCGCGGCCAGCATTGCCGCCGTCGACACGAGGTTCGTCCGCGACTGATCCTCGATGCCGCGCGCGATGTGACGCTGCGTGACGTGCGCGGTCTCGTGCGCGAGCACGGCGGCCAGCTCGCTCTCGTTCGCTGTCTCGACCACCAGACCCTCGTTCACTCCGATGAAGCCGCCGGGGAGGGCGAAGGCGTTGATGCCGGAATCGCGGACCATGAAGTAGTTGAACTGGCGCTCGGTGGTGCCCTCGTGTGCCAGGCTCGAGAGCCGCAGACCGAGCGACTGCAGGTACTCGGTGATCTCGGGATCGTCGAGCACCGCGCCCGAATCGCGCAGGCCGCGCATGATCATCCGGCCGATGCGGTATTCGTCCTCCGTGCTGAGCGTGGCCTGGGCGGCCGTCCCCATCGCGGGGAGCTGCTCCTGGATCTCCTCGGAGGCGAGCACCGGGGAGGGCAGGAGCAGCCAGGCGCAGGCGCCGAGGCCGGCCAGCAGGGCCAAGAATCGAGTGCGAGGAGTGGGCTTCATGTGCTGGTAAGACCTGCCGTGTCGGCCGGGGTTCCTTGCTTGGCCCGCCGGGGCTGCTACAGCATCTCGGAGGCGAAGTCGGCGAGCCGCGAGCGCTCACCGCGCGTGAGGGTGATGTGACCGTAGTGCCGCCAGCCGCGGAAGCGGTTGACCACGTAGGTGAGGCCCGAGGTCGTCTCCGACAGGTAGGGCGTGTCGATCTGGGCGATGTTGCCGAGACAGACGAGCTTGGTGCCCGGGCCCGCACGCGTCACGAGCGCCTTCATCTGCTTCGGCGTCAGGTTCTGCGCCTCGTCCAGAATCAGGTAGCGGTTCAGGAAGGTGCGGCCGCGCATGAAGTTGAGGGAGCGGATCTTGATGCGGTTGCGCAGCAGGTCGTTGGTGGCCGCGCGGCCCCAGCTGCCCCCCTCCTGGCTGTGGGTGAGGACCTCGAGGTTGTCCATGAGCGCGCCCATCCAGGGCTCCATCTTCTCCTCCTCGGTGCCCGGCAGGAAGCCGATGTCCTCGCCGAGGGGGATCGTCACGCGCGTCATGATGATCTCGTTGAAACGGTTCGTCTCTAGAGTCTGCGCGAGCCCCGCCGCCAGGGTGAGCAGCGTCTTGCCAGTGCCCGCCGGGCCCAGGATCGTCACGAAATCGATCTCTGGGTCGAGCAGTACGTTGAGTGCGAAGTTCTGCTCGCGGTTGCGGGCGCTGATGCCCCAGATGCCGTGGCGCTCGCCGCGGTAGTCGCGCACCACCTCGAGCACCGCCGAGTCGCCCTCCACGCTGCGCACGACAGCCTCGAGACCCTGCTCGCCCGGCTGGTAGACGAACTGGTTGGGCGCCCAGTTGGCCGCCATGCGGCCGCGCACGCGGTAGAAGCTGCGCCCGCCCTGTTCGTGCCAGGACTCGAGCTTGCGGCCGGCCTTCTCCCAGAAGTCCGCCGGCAGTTCCTCCACGCCCGTGTAGAGGAGGTCGGCGTCCTCGATGGTCTTGTCGCTGTAGTAGTCCTCCGCATGCACGCCGATGATCGCGGCTTTGATGCGCAGGTTGATGTCCTTCGAGACGAGCGTGACGCGGGCACGCGGCTGCTCGTGCTGCAGGGCCAGCGTGTGGGCGAGGATGGCATTGTCCGCGCCATGGCCGGGCAGGGTGTCCGGCAAGCCGGTCTTGAGCTGCCGCGTCTGGAAGAACAGTCGCCCGCTCGGCGACTTCTTGCCGCCGTTTACGTACTTGGCCGCCGGCAGCTCGATGCCGCGGTCGATCTGCTGCTTCGCGGCGTTCGCCATCAGCTCGTCGAGGAAGCGGCTCACCTGCCGGACGTTGCGCGCGGCCTCCGACATGCCCGTCTTTCCGGCGTCCAGTTCCTCCAGCACGATCATCGGAATGAAGATGTCGTGCTCCTCGAAGCGGAAGATCGAGGTGGGGTCGTGCATCAGCACGTTGGTGTCGAGGACGAAGATTCTGCGCTGCGGCGCCTTCCTACTGCGGTTGGGCAACGTCGACTCCGGGAAACGGGGATGCGGACGAACGGGGGCGGGGCCGAATCAGAGCGCGCGGGCGGCGTCGAGCACCGCCTCGGCGTGGCCGTCCACCTTGACCTTGCGCCACTCCTGGCGCAGGACGCCCTTGGCGTCGATCAGGAAGGTGCTGCGCTCGACGCCCAGGTACTTGCGGCCGTAGAGGCTCTTCTCCTTGATCACGTCGAAGAGCTTGCAGGCGAGCTGCTGCTCGTCGGCGAGCAGCTCGAAGGGGAAGCCGTACTTGGCCTTGAACTTCTCGTGGGAGGCGAGGCTGTCCGTCGACACGCCCACCACCTCGGTCTTCGCCTTCCTGAACTGCGGGTAAAGGTCGCGGAACGCCTCGCCCTCCTTGGTGCAGCCGGAGGTGTTGTCGCGGGGGTAGAAGTAGACGACGAGGTTGCGGCCAGCGGTGCCGCTCAGCTTCCAGGGCCGGCCGCCGGTCGACGGCAGGGAGAAATCGGGGACCTTCTTGTCGAGCGCGGCGGTCTTGGCGGCTTTCCGGGTGGTCTTCTGGGCGGTCATGTCGTTCAGGCCTTGAGGGGCTCCAGGATGGCGTCGAGATTCATGTGGTCGCACAGGTCCATGAACTCCTCGCGCAGCGCCGCAATGTGCACCCGCGTCGGTACGAGGACGATCATGTAGACGGAGAACATCGGCGCGCCCGTGTGCGCGGCGTTGTAGGTGCGCGTCGTGATGTCGCCGATGTCGATGCCGCGCGAGGAGAAGAACCCGGAGAGCGCGTGCAGCACCCCCGGCTGGTCCAGGCAGACGACGTCCACCGTGTAGGACACCATGTCGGTGCGCGGCGGGCGCGGCTCGGTGCGACGCATGGTGATCGTGAGCCCGGCGGTCTCGGCGAGCTTGGCGAGCTCCGCTTCCAGCTTGGCGAGCGTGTGCCAGTTGCCGGAGACGAGCATCAGCATCGCGAACTCGTTGCCGAGCGCGGTCATGCGGCTTTCGAGGACGTTGCCGCCGCAATCGACCACGACACGGGTGACGTCGTACACCAGACCGGTGCGGTCGCTGCCGAGGGCGGAAATCGCGATCAGTTGCTTCATGGGAGCTTCGGGGGGCGAGTGTAGCGGGGAAAGGCCGGGCGCACACGCGATTTTGCCTTGCTTCATCGCATGGCGCTTCAGTAGCATTGAGCGGTTAACCGGTCGAGGCAGTTCCATGTTCAAGGGCAGTATCCCGGCGCTCGTCACGCCGATGCGCGCGGACGGCTCGATTGACTTCGCCGCCTGGGATCGACTGCTCGATTTCCACGTCCAGTCGGGCACCGATGCAGTCGTGGTCGGCGGCACGACCGGGGAATCGCCCACGCTCGAGCGCGCCGAGCTCGAGGAACTCATCCGCCGCGCCAAGTCCCGGCTCGCCGGCCGCCTGCCCGTGATGGCAGGCAGTGGCACGAATTCGACGGCCAAGAGCATCGCGCTGTCGCGGGCGGCGGAGGCCGCCGGGGCCGACGCGCTGCTGGTC
>Ga0209048_10001738_pt1 | contig 22024 bp, 18 predicted proteins | sample FrelakmetCRP12CR_FD_187146 | JGI IMG/M metagenome (GOLD analysis project Ga0209048, IMG submission 187146) | Freshwater lake sediment microbial communities from the University of Notre Dame, USA, for methane emissions studies - CRP12 CR (SPAdes)... | ecosystem: Environmental > Aquatic >... | reverse complement strand
CAGCAGTCTTTGTCTCGGCTACTTTTGTCTCCGCAGCTTTTTCGGCTGGTTTTGACTCAGCAGTCTTTGTCTCGGCAGTTTTGGCTGCCTCGGCTGTCTTTATTGTTTCTTCAATGCTAGTTGCAAGTTGCTCAGACTCATCTGCAATCTCATCTTCTTCATCTGCCTTTTCAGTTTCACCGGCAGATTCATACTCATCGGCTTTCTTGCGATGATCTGTGGCTATTTTATGATAAATCGCGGCTGCCTCTTTCGTGTACTCAATCTCGTCCCCTTCATCCTCGTCCTCTTCATCCTCCTCGGCAGCTTCAACACTAATAGCTAGATCCTCAGCCTCCTTAGCAATTTCTTTCTCCACTGCAGCCTCAGCCTCTTTACCTTCCTTCGTAAGAGCATCAGCCTTCTCAATATGATTAGATGCTATCTTTCTATAGATAGCCGCCGCAGCTTCAATGTCAATATCCTCATCCTCATCCTCGTCCAATTCATCAATAAAATCGTCATCGTCCAATTCATCTTCAGCCTCGTCAGGATCTTCCTCATCACCGCATTTCTTGCTGTCATCATCTTCGGCGGCCGCAGTCTTCTTGCCCTGCGCGTCAACGCCCTTTGCCTCGTCTTCTGACTGCTTGACAGCGTCGTTAGAGGCTAATGAATCAACGTCATTATTAAATTGTTTGTATAAGCCCTTTGCAGCAGATGCAGCTTCTTTTGACAATTGCTCGCAACGTGAGGCCTTGCATTCCTCGGCGTCGGCCAGGTCATCATCATCGGCAAGCTGTGCATCCTCGGCAGACTGGTGATGCAACCTCGCCATAACAGCATAACGTCTTGAGGCGCTGTCAGCGTCACTGGGCGAGTCATAAAGCGGCTGACCGGCAACCTTACGTTCCAATAAACTAATTTCGTCACCGGACATTGCGACGATTTTCATTATTTGATCCTTAATGACCTTGGGATCATTTGCTAGTTTCTTTTGATCGACGAGAGTTTTTGCAATCGCTAATCCTCGACGGGCTTTTCTTTCAATGGCAGCGTCTTTTTCAAGCTTAGCGATTTTCTTTTTTAGACCTTTATTTTCGTCGGCTAAAACTGAAGCTTCTTTTGGGGAAATGCCTTTGGCATCCTGCGTGACGGCTTTCATGTCTTTAGCGTGCTGTTCGCCCTTTGAATCGATTGATGGTTGATCTTCTGTATCGGTCATTTGCTTCGCATACTTAGTATTCAATGTGTCAACCAGACCACGAGCAAACTTCTGTGCCGTCTCAGCGGTAAAAGTCTTATCGCTCGCGCGGATAATTTTTGTCACACTTCCATTTTTAAGCAGCTGGACTTTATCACCGGAAGTATGCACCCTTGCAGTCCAAGTAACCTTTTCCATGAAATCCTCCTTTTAAAGATTGTCTTTGTTGTCATTTGATCTGTCTTTGTTGTTATCAAAGTAACTATTGTATTTCTACATAATCTAAATCAAAATTAAGACATCTGAAACTACTCATACTAGACGCACACCGATATACACACTGTGTGTAAAATTTTAAATTTTAATTAATTTATTACAATGAGTCTTGACTGCAGATAATGACTAGCGAGCCAGTCACAGCGTTGCCGACTGTACATTTATATGGAGACCGTTATTTTTTACGCTTGTATCAAATTTTAAAGTCGTGTTACCAAACTTTGTCATTACCGCAAACGACTTACTATACTTGCCCCGTAACTTTGGCATTGTGCATGTTATATCATGTTGAACGTTGTCAATGTGAGATTCAAATTCATTCAACGTTGAGGCATACTTTTCATTCCAGTTGGCTTTCTTAACCTGATACTTCTGACCGTCCCACCAAGCGTCAAATGTCACCAAGTCTTGTATTTGCATCCATTTGACGTCCTTGTCACTAAACCTTTTCTTCGGCAATTTTTCTTTTTGACCTACTTTATCTCCGTTAAGCCATCGTATTTCAACTTCACCGTCACATATACTTAATATCTGGAATCTTTCATCTGTATCGGCAAATATGCCCTTACGATTAACCACCAAATCTGTATCTTTAACTTTAGCCTGTTTATAGATGCTAAATGACATTACTAAATTAGACGGTATATTGCGAATCATACCAAACTTTGAAAAATAAACAGCACAGGATTTAGCCTCTCTACCAATAAGGCGACCCACAGTGTCTTTGCCGATAAAATTAAATAGCAACTTCGGCGACCTGTCCTCAGATGGAACAGTAAATCTGTCTTTTAATACTACAAGCGAGCCAAAATCGCTGCACTTTGACGCCTTTTTCTTCTTGCCGTGGCCTGCCTCAAGCACGCTTTCAGCCTGCTGCTCATCAAAAATCTTTGAAATATTATGCGGATCACGGTAAGGAATATCGGCATGGCCATCTTCGATTTCATACGTCTTGATCTCACGCTCTTCGATGGGATGCATCGCTTGCTTACTGACAGAAGCTACTTTTAGCAATTCATTTTCGTATTCCATAGAGTTGATCTTTCTACAAAGGATATTTGCTAATAGTTGCGACGACACTTTATCAGACGCAACGAGTTTTCTAAACACTGCGCCTGCAAATGCTGGATTTGCTACAATTGAACAGTCATAAAATGTATTCTCAAAACAAACTTCGCAGGCCTTGCGATAATTACCATCAGAGCATTTTACTAACTGATTTTTATAATTTTTGACGTGTATGCAATAGTCATTTTCATCATGCGCGACATTACCGCAGATTGAACACAGGGTGTATTTTGTAGTGCAGCCCATCGAAACAGCATTGGCTAATCCTGTCTCAATGTTGTGCACTAAATCGTCATGCCGCTTATCGACGCAGAAAAGCAAATCAATTAGAATGGTGTCGCCCATGTCGCGAGCGACGGCGTCTAAGACTTTGCCTTTTGCATGCTCTGGACTCTGATCGTGCTCGACATAAACGATGCCAGAGTCGACAAATGTGACATAGTCTTTTAACAAAACATCACGAGGCCACGCGTCACCGTTCGTGTTAATGTACTTCTCAGTAGCTTTTGTAATCCAATAATCAGAACCCTGCTCAAGATCCACAGATGCCATTACCGTCGTGTGAATGTATATGTAATTATCAACGTCAATCTTGCATACGGCATCATTCATATTAGTAGGTTGCAAATTTCTATGGACGATGATGCCCTCAGCGGTCGACGTCTTCCTACTAACAATGTCAGTCCAATCTGACGCAGCCTTGATGCGGCTCGAGTCCATCAGTGTGAAAATATTTCCACGTTTTATAAACATTTTTTTTTGCTCCTTGCCTAAACTTACGTTTGACTTAGAATAATGTCGTAAATAAAACCAAAAGAAACTATTCAATTCTGGGGTAATCTTCGCTGAATTGCTTTAATGCGGCATAAACATGCTTGCAAATTAAATTTTCATGCTGGGGATCTCTTTCGACAGGTTCACTTAAATTGGAAAATGATCGTTCACTATATCCATCTTGGTCGGCATTAAAATCAGGGCCATTCCATCTCCAAAATTTGCAGGGACAGCTTACCATTAAATCACGATTCTTAATTTTTTTAAGCCGGTCTAATTGACGATCGGTCAATTGTCGTTGAGTAATCACAGAAATTTTGGGCACTTTAATTCTGACAATATAACCACCGACGTCATATACCCATCTATTATTATGATATCTCAAAAAATTAGCAACCAAACCTCTTCCTCGTTGTTTGATTGCTTGAGGTGCATTATCTAGAAGATAATTGACTGTCGCTGCTGTTTTATCTGTCATGACATAAATCCCTCAATGTCTGATACAGCGGTGCTGACGGTGTCTCTAAATGCGTTCCTGACCGCCTCTTCATTTTTCTGGAAAACACCGTGAGACTGTTCAGCTGCAGAGCCGCTTTTTTCTGCAATCTTTCTATTGGTCTTCGATATCAATTCTATTTTTTGTACAAGCGCTGCGGTCCGTTTTTTGACATCTTCTTCAAACACATTTTTTATAGTCTGCGACGACTTGAATATAGGCTCTCTCGGATTGACAATCGAATGATATAAACCTGTATAGATCTGTTGCAGTCGTCTATTAACTAAACTTTGTAAATTGACGTCTTTCACACTTTTACTTAATTTGTAATAAGCTAAAGCAGTCTCATTTTCAGACGACTTTACTAACCGCCTCGTGTTTTGGTCAATGCCTTTTTTCATTAATTGTGACGAGAATGATGTCTGGACGTGCTCAATGTCCGCTTGCTTTTTAATCAATTCCGCTATCTTTTCCGATGATTGGAGCGGCATTGTTGTGTCGTAGCCTTCACCTAATTCACTGGCATGGACCATTTTAATGTCTACTTCTTTAGGCTCGTCATCTTCAGACCCTTCATCTTTATCCTCAAGTATTTGTGATATCATCTTTGAAACTTTAAATAAATTTTTTGGCACAAATTTTTTCTGAATATCTTTTCTTGGCGGTTTCAATTTTTTACTGTCTATATCTTTCACTTCATAATTTTCTTTTGACTGCTCAATGTTTTCAGTAGACTCATTGACCGCCTGCTCGTGCTCCCGTTGATCGCGGGTGTCCGCAGTCAATTTAATCGGCGACTCAATGACTGCCTGTGCTCTTACTTGCTCGGCGACTTTTTCTGTGTCCTCAGGAACGTCGTGCAACTCAACTTCAACCTTCGGTTTAATAATTAATGACCCGTCTGCGGCACGTTTTATGTCAAAATCTTTTCCAAATTTCGTTATGGGAACTTTGCTTGACCCAAACATTCCAAATCCGCCCTCCTCAAGTTCAAGACCGTAAGCGTCTGCATAAACTTTTGCCACGGCGGGCCCAAGACTGCGTCCGACCTCCATCATTATCGATCGCCTTAATTCGTTATATGTAGGATCAAGCACCGTATCTTCATTTTTCTTCAATCTCTCTGCAATCGAATCAGAATTAAGACCAAAATACTCCAACCATGTCCCGACGTCGACCTTTCCTTCTGATACTGCTTGGGCGAGCATTTGCTTGTGTTGTGTGTCATCAGTTAAATTCAATCTATTCCATCTAACTTTTGGATATAGGAATACTTCCTTTGGTTGCTTTTTAACTGTGCCGGGTTGATATTCAACAAAACCCATGTTCCGTGCAACGGGTAAAAATAAATTTCTCTCTATATAAGACTCAAGAACTTCTCTAAATATCGCATACCGTTGATTCATCACCTCAAGGACAGTCTGGCCTGCGGCAAATTTACCCTCTCCCAATAGAATATTCTTACTCATCATTAAGCCGATAAGCAAGTCTTCAGTTATCCACTCGCGTTCTGTCGCAAGTTGCATTAAACCACTGCTGGTACCGATAAGTTCCCAGTGCAACTCGTAGTTTGTTATAATGGCACTATCAGGATTCAACATGGCGTCTTCAACTTGATTTCTAATCTCATTAACGTCAGCTTTACTTGCGAGATCAGCCCAAATTAAATGCTTTGGCGTTAAGTGTCTAGTAGCAATAGCATCCTGCGACTGTCTCAACCTGTCTTTATAAACCAGCGTCTTGAAATTACGTTCAATGATCGACGTCCCCCAGTCGACATAATCTGCAAGTTTTCTTGCAAGGTGAGCGGCATGTGAACCGTCATTAGGGTCAGTCGACAGTGGAATCTCTTTACCAACCTGCACATATTCTATGACTTCGTCTGATAATGTCTGATATAATGCCCCGGTTTTATCATCATACGGACCATTGTGCACGACCGCACGCAGTCTATCGTCAGGTACCAGGCTCACCCGAATAGCATTCGTTAAACCCAACTTTTCCAAACGCACATAGTTGGGATCTAGACACGTTAATTTTTCCCACTTTGTACCGTCAGAATTCATTTGCGCCCATGGAAACACATTGCCGAGCTTATGATACTCGACGCCAAACATCAATAACTTATTGAACAAATCGATGCCCGCATTTCCTATCATATCAACATAATGCTCTAAGATCCTATTAGCCTTTTTCTTGTTAATTGACCCAGGAATGTCTAGCCTAATTTTTGATAGCGGAAGTTCAGAATGTAAGTCAACAGCAGTTGCCACCAAGGCGTCGTATTTGTAAAAATAATTACACCAGCTATTTATTTCGATCCTATCCTTTGGCAATATTAATGATGACGGCTCAAAGTCCGGATGATAAAATGTAGGTATCGCCTGTCTTATATCGGCAGCTGTAGCAGATCCCGTGGTCGAGGCAGTCTTAGCAAAATGATTGACAATGCTCATTGCACGGGTGTTATGTTTCCTCACAGGCCCGCGGTAGATCTCAGACTGCAATGACGGCTGTGGGTCTTTAATCGCAATATTTCTAGACTTTCTTATGGCACCCGTCTTGATGACTCTTGCATCTGATGTCGACGTTTTAATAAACCGTATGCCGGGAATATGACGATAAATCTTATTCATGTTGTAAAATCCTTTATGCGCTTGGGTCTATAGTCGCATTCATATCAACGACTTTATTAAGACCTATTTGGTCATTTAAATTTTTTAATTGATTCAGTAATTTTTTTTGCACTTGTTCTTTTTCACCACCTACTTCTTTTTTAAGATCTTTTACTTCTTTTAGAACGTCTGTCAATTCAGGATTTTTAAGCTCTTCATCGTCTTCACCCTTGTCATCCTCTTTACCTTCATCTTTTTTAGGTTTATCCTCAGCCCCCTTTTCTTCCACGTCCGGCTCGTCAGCATCAGACTTTTCATCCGCCGAGCTTTTCTCTAGAGCATCTAATTCTTTCTCAATAGCGTCCAGCTCTTCCGGACTCTCTGCCTTATTAATTTTTGACTCCAATTCCTTTACTTTATCTTGCTTTTGTGCTCTTTTTGAAAGCGAGACGCTTTCTCTTGTTACCAAATCGTCTAGCCATCCTGGCATTGCTTGTTCTTTCATTTTTTGTCTCCTGTCGTTGTTTCAATTTTTCTCTGACAATTAAAGAATAAATTTGGATGCTACAGTCTGCATTTAATAAAATTAACTCCCTACGTATTTGATCTACGGATTGTATTACGTCTGCCACTAAATTCTGTATTAATTGTTTGCGATATAAGAGTTCATTCGGCACATTATTCACAAACGAACTGATCGACTCCAAATCAGTGAATAGTTCTGCTGACGACGATTGCAAACTTTGAGCAAAATCAGTCGCCCGTTGTCTATCATTTTGATATTGCTTTATTAAGTCTCTTACATTCATCTAAATCTTTGTCGCCTTGCAAGGAGTATGCGATCTACGTACGAACCTGTCATCGTTTGAAAGCTTCGACCTGGGCCAAAATTTCTGGAGCCAAAATTAGCGACCGTCGATCGTACCGTCGTGTCAGCCTGTACTGACACCCTAGCTATTTGGGCTGCTGGTGTGCTCATCTCCTCGTCAGTTGCCACGCTGGATGCATTAGCTAGCACGTCTGCTAAGTCATCTGTCGTCACATCACCAGATTTTGGAGCTTCAACTTTAAATTCCTTTTTTCCGACCTTTATCTCTTGCAGATAAATTAATTCTTTAACGCCCAGTTCGTTGTACAATAAAGACATACGTCTATCATATATTATAGACCGCAAATTCTTGTAAATTTTCATGTTATATTGTCTCGAGAAAAACGTTTTGACTGCATCAATTCCCTGCTTGACAAATTTTTGTATAGACGCTGCTGACTCAAACTGGTCATAAACTATCTTCGCAACATGAAATTTTTTTGTCAAATCTAATATGTAATCGTCTATTAGTTCGATGTCGATAAAATCAAACGCCGAAAACTCAGGATCTTCAATCGACCACTTTTGCCACCTATCGACAAAGACGATCGACCTACCGTTTGCATCCTTTTCACAATGAACCATTGCAAGCGCATAACCATTATTGTCAGTCGACGGGTCGACTGCAATATAGTATCTATATTTTCCTGTAGCATATTCTGTCGGTTGCCTATAAATTGGCACCTTTTTCTTTTCGCCGTCCTCTTCAAATACCTCATCATATCTCAATATGTCTACACACTCCTTAATTCTCTCTGGGAATTTAAAGAAGCCGGTGACAGTGGTTGAAAACTGGGCGCCGTATTCTGTCCAGAATGAGTCAGGATTCCTCTTGTACTTTGTCCTAAGAAACTCAAAATCAATTTTTACATTCATTTCCCATGTTGGCATCTGCAACATTCGTATTGATTGATCTTGATAAGAATTTATGTACAATTCATAAAATATACCGCTTTTTGTATACGGGCTTGAAATATCAATAACCTTACTATCTTTACCAAATGTCGCGCCTGACGGTGTCAATCCTTCATAAACTTTTTTACCACCACGGTTGCCTTCATTGTCTATAAAGTGTGCTAACTCATCAAATAAAGCCACAATTACCGACCCACCCCTAGAACCTCTAGCAGAGCAGAGTAATGATTCAATTTTAATTGATGCTCTGAATTTTAATGGCTTACCGTACCGTTTCTCTTCTTCTTTCATTCTCATAATGTCATGCGATGTTTTTAAATTTACCTCTTCAGAATTATAACTAGCGATGTACGGCAAGAACCATTCTGAATTAAAAATTCTATTTTGAATTTGTGTGGCTAATTCTAAAGCTTGATCGCCGCTAGAAGCAACGTTTACTATCTTTATCATTTCATCGTCAGCCATATTATAATAAGCCTGAGGATTATCTTTTATGATTAGCTTATATGCCTCATAAGCGCTTATAATGGACGCTATGAATGTCTTACCACCTCGACGACCACACGCTAGCAATAATTCACCGGGTTCAGCTTCAAATACATCCTTTATTGACTGTAAGTTCGTCCGTTTTTGATTCATCAAATACTGCGCGTATTCTGCCTCTGTTAAAAGCTTGCCCTGTTCGTCATGAGGATAAGATCGTAATAATATGCATTTGTCCTTATCATCAAGTGGTATGCTATAGAAGCACTTTAATATGAACCGTTGCGCAGGTTGTAATGTGCGAATGTTTAAATAATACGGTGAAGCAATAAATGTCAGGATATCAACTTCTTTTTCTTCCTCAATTATATTCGCAATGTGATCGTTAAAAATATCCTCAAATGAAGACGACACTGGATGCTTATCTTCAACTTGTATTAACTTTGTTCCTGTGGCTAATTTAGGCATTACATCCTCTTACGCAAATATGATCTAACAGCACTTTTATGAAAACAATTTTTGCCACAACTACAAATTAACTGGTCGCCGTAACGCTTGACTGTGAATTTATCATCAACAATAAATGTCCTCGAGCCAAATTTTGTTATCTTCTCAGGAATATAAGCAAATTTTATGTGCTTGTTAAATGCCTTAATGATCCGTAAAATAGATTTTGACACACGTAACTTCTGAATGTCTTTCATGCCTCTCAACCCCGCCTGGGCTCGCTCAAGAATGCGTCTTGTTGTTTTTCGTGGTTTGCCAATTAGCTCCGCCACAGTTTTCAAATTCTGCTCTGCCTCAGGATGCTCATCATCAAATCCAAAAAATAATTCCAACACACGTCTCTGTTCAGGATCTTCTAATGAGTCGATGCTCCTCTTGACAGTTTGTTTAAGTTCAGTACTAATGGCTTCTTCTTCAGGTGACTTAAATGCACCAGGTGTCTCTGCTAGTTGTTCGGGTCCGAGCACCTCATGAACTTCTCGAGACTCATCCGCGCCTTCAGTTCCTGCAGGCGCGTCTAATGACACTGACCCACTCTGCAGCAAGTCAGTTATTAAATCCGGCGTGATATGCGTCACTCTTGATGTCGGATCAGCATTTATATCGCGTGACATTTGTTCAAAATCAGTCGGCATTTGACCATTGTGCTTGCTCATGTACCCAAACATGTATCGTTGGATAGCTCTTAATGCACGTCTGTCTTTGGGACCTATGGTGACAGACGGTCTAAATATGTCACGAGCTTTTCCCATTAATTGTTTGTATAGTGTTTTTTGGATGTATGCGACAACACCCACATTATTAGGATCTGCCTGCCCAGGCTCCAATGCCTTAGTAAAAATGATATTGGCTGACTGCCGTAAATCATCTAAATCTTCACGAGAAGGATGTCTCGAACCAATGACAAGTTTAACAGTTTTTAGAATCAATGGTATAAAGTTCTGATATAATTTTTTAAATGATGCTGCAGATTGAGTTTTTTGATAATCAGCCAATGTAGCCTGTATTTCAGGTATTGTTAATGACTTATATTCTTTTACAATATCCTGCCGAGGTCTGGCTGTTATTTTTCTCTTTGAGTCGGGATGCTTACGTAAATATTCAGCCTGGGCTTCATATGACAGATCATCCCATTCAGTTGCATTTTTTGCTGTCGCTACCTTTTTAGTACCGCCCCTCAAAATAGCCGCCAATTTCGACGAGATAATAAACTTATACATTGGCCTCATCCTTTCAATAAATGATTCAACTCATCTTTCTTTGTGATGCCTGCTTCCTCTTTCGCTTTATGTACAGCACTATACGCTGCGTTTTGTTTATCTAAAACGGCTGCCACCCGTTGCTGATCCTTTTCTTTACGCTCAGATTCAGGCACATCACCAAAATATTCCTTCGAACGTTTATCCCTTTTTTCTTGTATAGACTGCCACCGCTTCTCTGCCTCACGACCTATCACTACATCTGCCGATTTAGTACTTTCGGTGACCACATTTGGAACCGACACAATCTTCTCAGCTTTCTTGCCACACAACGGGCAATCAGCTTCGTAATCACCCATTTTGTTCTGTTTTTCAAACTTCTGGTCACAATCCCTGCAAATAAATTCATAAGTAGGCATATGAATCTCCCTTCGTTAAAGTGAATATTTTTTAATCTCATACATATATGCGCAACTTTGTCCTGTCTTTATATCGCCTATGCGCACAATCAACACAAACTACTTCACCGTACGCAATCTCAATTATCTCATGCGTTTTTTTATCAACAATCTCGATGGGCATTCTTAGCATGGCATCCTTTATTTCGTTACAGTCCGGACATCTCGGACCCGTTAAAGGATAGTACGGATTTGCAGTCATGTATTCTCCTATAGCATATAAATTTTAAGTCGTAACACATCTTTAGATATGACTTTTTATCAACAAATAAGTATTACAAAGCTTAAACGTCATCAATAAAAACATCAGACTTTTCTATTTAATTGATAACTCGCATATTTTGGAAATAGTTAAATACCTCCAATTAAAGATGTAAACTATGTGTAAAATTAATTTTAAATTATCAAAAATCTTTAAAAAAATAATTAAAACTTGTAAAATTTGCGGACATAAAAGAATTGTTAATAAGCATCAAAAAAGAGATCGATGCTTATTTTGTCCACGTAAACGAAAAGCGCCTCCTCACGGAAAAGATCATGGCAATTATAAACATGGGATTAGTAAGCAAGGATACAAACGTATTTTTATAGATAAAAAAAGAGTGCAAGAGCACAGATATGTTTTTGAAAGTTACATGGGCCGACAATTAAAAAGAGGAGAAGTAATTCATCATATAGATTTTAACAAATTAAATAATGATATAAATAATCTCTATTTATGTGCTTCAATGTATGAACATATGAAAATAAATCGAAATTTAGAAAAATTAGGATATGTCTTTCTAAACAAATTTATATGGTTTGACAGAGAAAATAAAAAATATGTTTTACATAAAACTACAAATATGATTTATGATGAACCAAATATCATTTTTCCTGCTTATTCTAGAAAAATAAGCATGAAAAAAGAAAGAAATGGATGTTATTATCCTAAATGTCAAATTAGGCGACATCATTTTGTATCTTATTATAGAATAGTCATAGAATCATTTTTAAAACGAAAACTTAAAACTGGTGAATATATACATCATATAAATGGTAATCATATAGATAATTCAATTAATAATTTATGTGTAGTAACAAATAAAGAACATAGACTAATTGAATATTCATTAATGCTTTGTGTAATGGAGCTTTATAAGAAGAGTTTAATATATTTTGACGCAGGTGTTTATAAACAAAAATTGATATAGTATTACCTTTCAATGGGAGTGCCGTCAAGATTAAATAATCTGCGACATTTCGGGAACTTCGAACATCCGCCAAATTCTCTGCCTGAACGCTCAGCCTTGCGTATTACAATTGGCGAGCCGCACCTGTCGCATTTTACATTAGGAATAAATCGTTTTTTAACACCTTTTATGGGTTCGCCGTTCGGGCCGATTTTAAATGTGGCAGAGCATTTATCATCGCCTTTATTAACAAATCCGCCACAACCATAAAAGGGTCCCCACTTGCTAAAGCGCTTGACTAATTTATGTCTGCCACACTCGGGGCACATAATGCTAGTTTCGTCTCCACCTTTCGTGCCGACAGAATCACGTGAGGCCGTAATTCTTTTTTGTAATTCCTTGTAGAAAGCGTCAACTGACTTATACCACACCTTACCACTGCCTGCGATCTCATCTAGTTCGCTCTCCATCCTGGCCGTGTAATTCATATTCATTAGTTCTGGAAAATTGGCCACTAAAAATTTACCAATGCGTTTTCCCAGCTCGGTCGGTACGAATGCTTTACCTTTCTTTTCAACATACCCTCGATCTAGTAATGTCGAAACAATTGTGGCATACGTTGATGGCCGGCCAATGCCTGCTTCCTCTAATGTTTTAACCAACGATGCCGTATTAAATGCAGCAGGTGGTTTAGTAAAGTGCTGGTTACCTTTCACATCTTTTAGTGCTAATTTGTCATTTGTATTTGCATCAGGTAATGCCTCATCCTTTGCAGAGGCATAAGTCCAAAATTTCAAAAATCCATCAAACTTCATTACCTGACCATTGGCAATGAATGTGTGTCTCTTATCATTTGACGAAATAATGTACTTCGTTATGTCGAATGCAGCATCAGCGGCCTGACAAGCAAGAAAGCGGTTAAAAATGGCCTCATACAATTTGTACTCGTCTTCTTCAATAGCACTACGAATGTCATTCAATAAAAATTCTAAGTGTGTCGGTCGAATGCCTTCGTGTGCCTCCTGCGCTAATTCTTTTGACTTAAATTTTCGTGGAGTCGGTGAAAGATAATTCGCACCGGCAGCATGAGTGATAAAACTCCTCACAGCAGTCATTGCCTCGTCGCTTATGTTTAAAGAATCAGTTCTATGATATGTAATAAGACCTGTCCGTTCATGCCCAGCAATAGCTGCGCCTTCATAAAGACTCTGAGCAATTCTCATCGTCTTTTTTCCGTCCCAACCAAAGGTCGAAGAACAAAACTGTTGTAGAGATGAAGTATTAAACACCGGCTGAGGCGCTCGTTCTTTTCTCGCCTTTGACACGTCTTCCACAGACCACTCTTTTACTAACCTAATGGAATCCAATATTGGAATAACTTGGGCCTCTTTAACCAACTTCTCTGGACTTTTATAAGTAGCCGAAAACTCTTCGTTCTTCGCTGTAGCAAACAACCCTATGATATCCCAATATTCTTCAGGGACGAATCTGTCTATCTCATCCTGCCGATCTACAATTAATCGTAATCCTATTGATTGTACACGACCAGCAGATGTTCCACGACAGACCTTACGCCATAAAACAGGCGACACCTTATAACCCACAAGCATGTCTAATACCGCTCTTGCTTGCTGAGCATTAAATAAATTTTGATCTAATTCGCGAGGATTCCTTAAGGCAGCCTGCACAGCAGATTTTGTTATTTCCTGAAATGATATCCGCTTAACCTCACAAAGATTTTTGATGACATTTTTGGCGACATGCCAGCCAATTGCCTCTCCTTCACGGTCTGGGTCTGTGGCGATATAACAAACGTCGCATTGCCTTGCCGCCTCTCTTAATTCTGCCACCACTTTCTTCTTATTGTCAATCACCACATACTTTGGGGTGTAGTTATTTTCAATATCAATCGCACCGTCCTTTGGTTCTATGTGGTAGCAATGGCCAACGGTCGCTTTCAACAAATACTCAGACCCAACAAATCTCTGTATCGTTCTAATTTTGTTTGGGCTTTCAACAATAAATAGTTTCGGCATTATTTATTCTCCTCATCTTCAGGTTGTTCATCATCAGCTGACACTTTATTGTCGTCATCATCCGAATTATCAAGTTCGTCGTTTACCTCAGCGGTCTCATCTACTAATTTAGAGCCATTGACAGTCTGAACCGCTGTGTCTTCAATTACACCTAAGCAAGCAACAGCCGCAACAGCATCATCCTGTTGCAACTTCTGAATTCGGCTACCCTGCGTATTGCGTCCAAGTTTTCGTATCTGTCGTGACCGTATGCGAATCAGTATGCCTTTAGACGTTATAACAATAAATTGTTCCTCCTCGTTCCTTATAACTGCTGCAGCAATTATTTGACCGACCGTGACATTGGCGTCCATGCAAATGATACCCCTACCACCTCGTCTCTGTGTCCGGAATTTGCGTAATATTGTCTTCTTTGAATAACCCTTTTCTGTGACCAACATAAGATGGCATGTCTCATTATCCTCAGGCCGAACAACATTAGCTGAGATAATCTGGTCACCCTCCGTCAACCTGATTCCTCGTACACCACAACTGCTCTTGCCTGAAGCCCTTATCGTATTCTCATTAAACCTGATGGACAAACCACTTTTTGTCACAAGTAATATGTCATCGTCCGATCTGTCCAAGAGTTTAACGTCTATCAAATAATCAGTTTCGTCTAGCCCCATAACTTTAGTACCATTACTGCGAGGCCTACGAAGTTTTTCTGCTTTTAATTTCTTAATCTGTCCTGTCTTTGTCACAATAATAAAGAATTTATTCGTCAATTCTGACACGGGGACGACTTCAACAACTTTCTCTCCCTCAGTGAGATTAAGAATATTCAATATTGAGCTACCGGCAGCGGTCCTGCCGAGAGAAGGAATGTCATAAACATTCATTCTATAGCATTGGCCCTTGTTGGTAAAAACTAATGCATAGCTTCTGGTAGATAATTGGAAAATGTTAGTGACGTAATCGTCTTCCCTAACATCGACTCCAATTAAGCCCTTGCCTTTGACATTTTGTAGTCTGTATTCCGACACCGGCGTTCGTTTAACTAAACCTTTTTGTGTGACGGTGACGACGACATCTTCCTGTTGGATTTCTTCAATTTGGTCGATTTTCCCTAATTCACCGTCATCTGTGGGCTTGGTTCTAATGATAATTGTACGACGGGCATCACCGTATCTATTCTTAACGTCGACTAGTTCTTCCTTAATCTTTTGCAAGACCAACTCTTCAGAGTCGAGCAATTTTTTCAACTGCACAATTGAGGCCTGTAACTGCGTGTGCTCATCAATGATCACCGTTCTTTCAAACTGTGCGAGCCTCTGTATACGCAAATCCAGTATTGCTTTTATTTGCTCGTCACTTAACCTGTATTTCCGAAGCTTTTTGTATGTCTCATCATTCGACGTAGACTTCTTGACATCCTCGAGCACAGCATCAAGATTGTCAAAGATGATAAGATAACCTTTTAAAATATGAGCTCGTTTTTCAGCTGCCCTCAATTCAAATTCCGTCCGTCTAGTCACTACGCTCTTACGATGATCTACAAAATGCCAAAATACCTCCTTGAGCGACACTAACTTTGGCATGTTGTTAATCAACGCTCGCATGAATATCGAATAATTAGTCTGAAGCTCCGTCCTTCTAAATAATGTATTCAAAACCACTTTAGCCTGAACGCCGCGACGTAGTTCAACGACAATCCGCACGCCGGTTTTATCCGACTCATCACGGATATCAGCTATGCCCTCAATGCCTTCTAATTTTCTCTCCTTATCCTGATACAGCTTTGCAATTTTCTCAATCAATTTTGACTTGTCAACCTGATACGGCAGTTCAGTGATGATAATGTCTTGCCGTTTACCCTCGTCAACTATCTCCGCTTTCGCCCTTAAAACGACAGACCCGCGGCCCGTCTCGTAGATGCTTTGAATGTTGCTATCAAACATAAAAGCACCTGACGGAAAATCTGGACCCTTAATAAATCGCATCAACTCAGACACTTCAATGTCTTCATTGTCGATAAATGCCAGTAAGGCATCAACAATTTCTGTAAGATTATGAGGCGCAGCCGACGTCGCCATACCGACTGCGATACCGACAGAACCATTTAGTAAGAACAATGGTAATTTTGTCGGCAAGACTTTTGGCTCAGACATTGTGCTGTCATAATTAAGCATGTAATCAACAGTTTCTTTATCAATGTCTGCCAGTACTTCATCTGAAATTGCAGACATTTTCATTTCTGTGTAGCGCATGGCCGCAGGAGGATCCTCTAATGATCCAAAATTACCTTGGCCGATTATAAGAGGATAACGAGTGGTAAAAGGTTGTGCCATTCGTACTGCAGTTCCATATATACTGCCGTCACCGTGAGGGTGATATTTGCCCATTACTTCACCGACGACTCTTGCACTTTTCCTTGTTTGTTTGTTGTGCGTCAATGACATTTCATGCATGCCGAAAAGTAATCTGCGAGCCACCGGCTTTAGACCGTCACGAATGTCAGGCAATGAGCGTTCTTTAATGACACTCAAAGCATATGATAGATACATCTTCGGCAAGATTTCATGAGATTTGACATCAAACAATCCTTGTTCGTCAACACTCTCACTAACATCTTTATTTTCTTCTTCAGACATGCGCAGTCTCCTTATGCATCAATTTCTTCTTCTGAAACTAATAAAGCATTTTGTGTAATGTATTCTCTTCGAGCATCAATGTCATGACCCATTAATATAGTAACAATTTTGTCAGTTTCAGGTTCGTCTGTTACAATTATCCTAGCTAATCGTCTTGTTATAGGATTCATCGTTGTTTCTGATAACTGTTCAGGGTTCATTTCGCCCAAACCTTTGAACCTTGTTATGATAGCCTTGTCAACATTCTTTGTCTTTTCCTTCCATTCGGCTAATGCTTCATCGTCAGCAATGTAAAAATCGTCTTTACCGAGTTTTATTTTGTACAAGGGCGGTTGTGCTAAATAGACATGACCGCCGACTAACAAAGGCTTCATATGTCGATAAATCAATGTGGTCAATAGTGTTTTAATGTGCTCACCATCAACATCTGCGTCACAACTTAAAATTATCTTACCGTAACGAAGTCTCGAGAGATCGCCCCCTTGGATATCATAACCGATAGCTGATATTAACGCTTTGATTTCTTCACTGTCAAGAATGCGAGCAAGCTCAGCCTTTTCCACATTCAATATTTTACCTTTAATCGGCAAGACAGCTTGAAAATGTCTATTACGACCCATCTTCGCGCTGCCGCCCGCGCTATCACCTTCCACAATAAAAAGCTCACATTTATCAGGATTTTTCTCTGAACAATCTGCCAATTTCCCAGGCAATGACAACGACGACAATATATTTTTACGTCGAACAGTCTCTCGAGCTTTCCTCGCTTCCTCTCTTGCTATGCAAGCCTGCGAGACCTTTTTGGCTATAATCTCTGCAATGCCGTCATTCTTAGAAAAATAATCGGTCAACGCTGCTAGAACTTGTTCATAAACAATAACTTTGATTTCAGGATTTCCGAGTGTGGATTTTGTTTGACCTTCTAACTCAGGATTTGGTAATTTGACTGACACCACGGCAGTTAAACCCTCCATGGAATCTCTTGGCGTTGGTCTGACAGGAAGATCTTTAAATAACTTTTTCTTTTCTGCACAAGCCACAATGGCATCGTGCAACGCACTTTTAAATCCTGATAAGTGTGACCCACCATCACGGGTATTAATATTGTTAGCAAATGAGAAGATCGTATCTGTGTACGCATCAATGTACTGGAAGGCAACTTGAATTTTGACTTTGTATTTTTTATCAGCTGCCTTATTGTCAACAGCGATTTCCTGGTCGAAAAATATCACAGGTGTGTAGCAAGTCTTACCCGTATCGGCATCTGCCACTAAAGCAGTGATCCCACCCTCAGAATAAAATTCGGCACTTTCATTTGTCCTTTCGTCTTTGAGCGTTATGCGTGTGCCCTTATTTAAATAGGATAGCTCATGTAGACGATCAAAGAGAATCTTATATTGAAAGTCTACGGTCTGGAAAATAGACCGGTCAGGTTTAAACTTGACAATCGTGCCTGTTTTATCAGTTTTTTCACCCTTTTGAAAAGCCGCGACAGGCACACCTTTATTGTAAGATTGCGACCAGACAAAATTTTCACGAGAAATTATTAATTCTAACTTTTCAGAGAGAAAATTTACGGCAGACACTCCTATGCCATGAAGACCTGCTGCAGTTGAATAACTGTCATTATTAAATTTACCGCCAGAACGTAGAGACGTCATGACGATCTCTGCTGCCGATTTTCCGGATGCCTTATGGGTGCCGACCGGTATTCCGCGGCCATCATCTTCAACTGTCACAAAACCGTCACTGTGTATTATACAATTTATTTTAGTGCCATAACCATTAGTAATTTCATCAACGCAATTATCAACGACTTCATAAACCAAATGGTGTAGACCAAAAACCCCGGTGTCGCCAACGTACATTGCAGGTCGTAGCCTTACGTGCGACCTATCGTCAAGTGACACTATAGAATCTTCGTTATACTTGTCCTTTTCCTTTGTCATAACCACATCTCCTTCATACTATAAAGTAATAATCAACTAAATAGTCATTGAAAGCATCGAAGACATAGGCTATTTCAATTAAACTATTAAAAGAAGGAAAAACTACTTATTTTATACTACACCAATATTTCTAATGAATTTAAGTCTTCTATTGACGTAGAGATTATAGCGTAGAAATTTGGTAGAAATAACGTAGAACTATAGATCATTTACTGATGATATTGGTTTATTATGATCAGTCATTTTCTTCTTCAACGTCTCACTCTTTTTTTCCATTGATTGCTTAAAATTAGAATCGGACGATGTCCATCCTCCGCCCTTAAAAATGACGCCTGCCCCACCTGTGATTACTCTGCTCATAACCTTTGAGCATTTTTCGCATAAAATCTTAGGATTTTCATTCATCCCATGTATTTCTTCCTGAATGTGACCGCACTCGCATGAGTATTCATAAATCATATCAGTCTCCTTTGGATTTGTCAAACCATTCCAGAAGCTTATTTTTTATCACTTTAAAATCATCCGTCCTGATCTCATCTATGGACTTTTGATTTTGCCACAAACTGCCGGTCATATTTGAGTGCATGGCATCCCAGCCCACAATTGCACTACAGTACTCGCCGAGTATGTACATCGGTGCCGGTTGCGCCTTCAATAATTGTACTGCCTCATCAACGTCCTGCTTATCTGAAATGAGCCAACCATTCTGTATTATGCCATTATCAGTGACGTAATTAATGCGCTTGACAGAAAATCTATACTTGAGCATCTGATTTACTTTATCAAATTGCGCAGGCACGTACAATTTAATCATTTCTGACTTTAATTTTTTCTTTTTCATTAAATTTCTCAAATAACAAGATGTCTTTTTTACGAATGGTTATAATATGGCCCCTCACGTCACGTATTTTTAAAAAACGACCAAAATGAAGACGACTAATAAATTTGCGACGCGTTCGAAAAAATTCATTGTTGTCCACTATGACTGCCACACCGTTTATCAATTGTATTACATTCTGACTCACTTCAAAGCCTCTTTTATTTTCTTAGCCACACCGTCAATATATTCATCACGATCATCTGTGAGCATGTAAGAAAAAATATATGACGGGTGATGAGAATAAACTATAGGAAGGCCAAAGTCGAATCGTCTTACAGCAGCTTTGGCAACCGCCCCAAATGTCACAATTAACTTCTTCTTTTGCATCAGGTCAATCCTCTTCTTTAAAAATTGTAAACAATTTTCTACCTCATCCACGGTCGGCTTACGATAATCCGGTGGGCTACAACACACTACATTAAAATGTTGTATGTCAATCCACGACACGCCTGCTCGACTATAAATGTCCATTAGCCGTTTACCAATTAAAGCCACAGTTTGGATGCGTGTATCATATACGTCATGAAAATTCTCAAGCTTGTCAATGTAGATTTCGCCTTTGTGAGGTTTGTAAATCCCAGGTGCTTCGCCGATAGATACTATGGCTGCATTAGCATAGTGCTTAAAGGAAAAACCGAGAACCGGACAATTACAAGTTTTATTCCGACGTAATTCAGAAAGTTCTTGACACTTTTGACAATTAAAAATTTCTCGTTCTACATCGTTAACCTTAAGCCTGAGCAACGCATGCTTCATAGAAATATAGGTTCTGTAGTTATTTTAAAATCATTTAGATACTTGTTGAGATGATCGTAACGGTCACAAAACTTACACTGGTTGAATTTCTTATTGCAATGACGAAATGTGTCTACAATGTCGTAATATCTTCGACTAGTGTATATGTCGGCTATTGATTGATTGTTAATGTTGCCAATAACAAATTGTAATTGTTGCTGATCCATTGTAAAAACCGGCTCATACATATAGCAACAAGGAAATACATTTCCGTCAGATGCAATAAGTGAAAACATTTGGGGCGCAAAACAAGACCTGTACTTTAATGTTTCATGCCCAAAATATTCCATACGCTTATCTACATTATCAGTATTAAACGCTGACACAGCAGTGCCGTTAATAGATAACTTAAGTCTGTCCTCAGAAAGATTTTTAAATGCCTTGCATATCTTTTTTGCAACAGCCGCAGCCTCTGGGGCTGCTACACCTTGCCCATAAAAATTTTCAAATAAATCAATAAACTCGCGTGATAGCCAAAAATACACATCAATGGTAATGCCATTCTTCTCTAAAAAATCCAACAAATTGCGAGTAAATGTGTCAATATTAAATTGATGAATCGTAACATTTAGTCTTGTCTCACACTTTGTGTTCCTATTCTCTGCTAATAATGTCTTTAAGTTATCTGTCCACTTATCAAATAACGGCACGCCTCTAGTCAACTCATAATCGATCACGTTGAAACCATCAGTTGAAAAACGGATCCATTTACAATTTTCCGATAATGTCTTCCAATCAATATTAGCCTTTCCTAATCCTGAACTAATTATACCAACATGCAAGTTATACTCTTGGTTAAGCCTCTTCACTATATCCTCTACTTCTGGATGAAGTAATGGCTCTCCGCCTGACAAAACAACGGATTGTAAATTGTCAAATCTATCTAGATAAGGAAAGACATTCCTATCTAAAATGCGCCCATCAAGTTTTGTCTTTACAGGCCATTTCCAATGCTCACAGCCCTTGCACTTACAAACACAAAAATCTGTTAAATCCATTTGTAGAGTAATTAAACCCTGATGGTGCGATGACACCAGCCCGTATGCAAATCTTTTTAATTTATCTTCTGCTGTCAATCTTGACATGTTAATGTCCTCCTATAAATTCAATTGCCCTTGTAAATGTCTGATCCTTGCTCAAATTGCCTGTATCTATTTTAATCATTTGGATTTTCGTTTCACCGCACATCTCTGTAAATAATTGCGTCAAACACTCAAAGTCTTTTTTGTCATAAACTACATTCTTGCTTTTAGCCCTGCTCTTCATCATATCATAACTGCAATACAAATAAATAAGTTTAACATTGCAGCAGGCCAATTGTGAGTCGATCAATTTGAACCTATCATAAGCTAATTTGGCAATTGCACCTCTTTTAGCAATGCTATATGCATACTCTGAAATGTGTAATCTGTCAAACACTATATTACAAAGTGTCGAATAATTCATAGCAAACCACGCGACGGCGCAATTCGTGCCGAGTGCAAAATCTGACACATTAGCCGCAGTCGCATCTGAAAATTCAGTAAATAATCGTTTACCTGAATACAATTGAAATTGTGGCAAAAGTTCGCATGATTGCATATTCTGTACTAACGTAGATTTTCCAGAATCATGTAATCCTTCAACAATCAAAAACATAAAATCCTCCATTACTAATATGTTTATTTACTATTTTTATCGTCATTTTCACATAAAAAAAGCTATGTCATCCATAGCT
>Ga0209048_10001737_pt1 | contig 22043 bp, 17 predicted proteins | sample FrelakmetCRP12CR_FD_187146 | JGI IMG/M metagenome (GOLD analysis project Ga0209048, IMG submission 187146) | Freshwater lake sediment microbial communities from the University of Notre Dame, USA, for methane emissions studies - CRP12 CR (SPAdes)... | ecosystem: Environmental > Aquatic >... | reverse complement strand
TGGCCGGTCATAACCCGCCGCTGCTGCTAAGCTTATGACGTCACTGAAGATGATTTACGGCAGGCCTTTGAGTCCTGTGGAAAAATCACCTCCGTCTCGCTGATAAAAGACAACTTCAGCGGCCAGTCCAAAGGCTTTGGGTTTGTGGAAATGGCCGCGAAAGCGGAAGCCCAGGCCGCCATCAGCAAACTGAATGGCCGCGAACTGAAAGGACGGGCTATAACCGTTAACGAGGCGCGGCCTCGCAACGACGACCAGCGCGGGGGAGGAGGCCCGCGTGGCGGTGGTCAGCGCTAGGACTCACTCGAATCGAAGGTAGATCACTTAAATAGTCTCACCTGCCGATTTCGGTAGCCACGACCTGATTTCCCCGATCAGGTCGGATTGCGGTCAGGCACAAGCCAGTGTTGCTAGTATCGGCGTGAGCTGGTTTTGGTACGTCTGTTCCTGTTCCTTGGCCGATGCCTGGTAATTACTCCTGAGCGATAACGGCATCAACCAGCGGCATGGGGAAGAAAATTCAAGACGATCCCGCAGAACACCACCAACCCAAACCAGTTGTTGTTCAGGAAGGCCCTGAAGCAATCGGGGGGTTGCCGGTCACGGATCAGATACTGCTGATATAGGGCAAACCAGGCAGCGCCGAATAGACTGAGATAATAGGCCCAGCCCAGGTCCGTCAGTATGCCGACCAAGGCCAGGAGCGCCAGCAGCAGGGTCTGCAGGCTGCCGATGATGCGTTTGTCACGGTCTCCAAACAGGATGGCGGTGGATTTGGCGCCTATTTTAAGATCGTCTTCCCGGTCCACCATGGCGTACATCGTATCGTAGACCACCGACCACACCACGTTGGTGGCGAACAGCAACCAAGCCACACCGGGCACCGTGCCGGTGAGCGCCGCATAAGCCATGGGTATGGACCAGCCAAAGGCCGCCCCCAAGTGGGCCTGGGGCAGATAATGGAAGCGCTTCGTGAATGGATAACTGGCGGTCAGGGCTATTCCCACCAGGGACAGCAGAATGGTCAGAGTATTCATTAATAGCACCAGGCCAAAGGCGGCCAGGCACAGGACAATAAACAGCCACAGCGCTTCTCGTACCGACACCCGTTGCGCTGCCAGCGGGCGCTCCCGGGTACGGGCGACATGAGGATCGAGATTACGGTCGGCGATATCATTAAACACGCACCCCGCGGAACGCATCAGCAGCACCCCCAGTATGAACACCACGACTACTCCTTGCTCTGGCTGGCCCTGGCCGGCCAGCCAGAGCGCCCAGAGTGTTGGCCATAGGAGCAGGAAGGTACCGATGGGCCTGTCGAGACGCATCAATAGGGCATATTCGCGTGGACGGTCTGCGAATCGGAAATAATTCATAATTATTTAGACACCAGTTTGTTCAGCGGAACACAAGATCGGCAGGCCGGGCAGAAAGATCTCGCAGACCAGCAATGGCTGACCGTTGATGTAGAATACCGAGCGCCTACCCCAGATGGCCTCCGAGCGCTCGGCCAGCGCGCCGAAGGCACGCCGATGCAGGCGCTGCAAGGCGGCGATGCGTGCCACCTCAACCACGCCGCGCCGTAACCCCGAATCGGTAAACAGCACTTCGCCTAGGGGCCGGGTGCCGAGCCGCATCAGGCGCTGGCAGCGGCCGCGCAGAGTCGACGGTGGTATGAGGGTACGCGCAAACACCCAAGCTTGGGCATCGCAAAACAACTGCACCTCTCGAATCCACACATAGCGGTGATGTTGCAGGCCCAGGATATGCGCCTCGCCAGGGAGCGGGTGTCCCCAGTACTGGCCCAGCACTTCCACCCGGAATTGGCCCGGACAAGCCTGGCGCAAGCGCTGGGTCAGGGAGCCCGTATCGAAGAGCCAGTCACGCAGCCCAGCAGGCGGCAGTTCAGCTTGGCGCCACCGCATGCGGGGCCGCCAACGTGGCTCTGAGTGAATTTGGCAAGGAGCGGATAATTTCAAGTTCGGATCATTCTTGTTATTAGCTAAGGCGGGAATTATCGCACGCTTGGGCGTGGGCAATGAAGGTTCCGATGGCGCCAATTCAAGACCTTCTCTTGCGAAACGGCTGGATGAGGGTCGTTTCAATCCTGCGTGTAATCCTTGAGCCGGCGCTTGAGGGTAGACAGGGGGATTCTCAGTTCCCGCGCAGCGGCGGTCTTGTTGTCAGCGTTGCGCGCCATGGCGTCCATGATCATCTTCCGCTCCAGATCCCTGAGTTGGGAAAGGGAAGCGGATGACGGTTCCGTCACAATGGAGGCAACCGGTTCGGCGCTGCGTATTTGCTGAGGCAGGTACAGGTCCGCGGGGCAGATTTCACTGCCCTTGGAGAGTATCGCCGCCCGTTCCAGGACATTGCGGAGTTCCCGCACATTGCCGGGCCAGGAATAGTCCTGCAGAACCGCCATGGCCTCGGCGGATACTGGGCAAGCCAGGCCAAGCTTGCCGCAAATATCCGTTACCAGCAGGGGGATATCGCTGCAAATTTCTCGTAACGGGGGGACGCTGATGGGAACCACGGAAAGACGGTAGAAGAGATCGGCCCGAAAAGTCCCCTCCCGCACCATGGCGTCCAGGTTACGGTGGGTGGCGGTAATGACCCGGACATCCACCCGGATTGGTTTGTCCGCGCCAATGGGGATGACCTCGCGGCTTTCCAGTACCCGCAACAGACGGGGTTGCAGGTCCAACGGCAACTCGCCGATTTCATCGATGAACAAGGTGCCCTTGTCAGCCCTTCGAAAAGCGCCTTCGCGGGCACCGGCGGCACCGGTAAACGCGCCCTTGATATGCCCGAATAGATCATTGCGCACCATTTCCGGGTCCGTGACGGAGGCATCGAAAACAACCAGTGGGCCGCCACGGCCGGAAAGCTGATGCAGTGTACGGGCAACCATTTCCTTGCCCGCGCCCGACTCCCCCATGATCTGCACAGTGACCGGCGTGGGCGCCACCGCGCGCAGCAGCGCGTAGAGTTCGCGCATACGCTCGCTGGCGCCCACCAGTTCGCCCAGATGATCCTCCTGATTGGAAATGGCCACCTGACGATCCTCAGTGCGTTGCCGGATCGTAAGGCAGGAATAGCCCAGGGCACACTCGGTTCCAGGGGCCAGATAGGCTTCGGTCACCCGCAGGTTACCGATGAAGGTGCCGTTGGTGGAACCCAGATCGCGCAGAATCAGCCCCTGCGGGGTCATAAGGATCTCGGCATGATGACGGGAAATGGCGCGATCGTGCAGGATAACGTCGTTATCCGGGGCGGTACCAATACGCAACGAGGGTAGGCAGAAGTTCACCTCCAAGCCCGTATCCGGCCCCGAGACCACGCGCAAGTTCATGGCTTCGAGTTGCACCCGAAGGCTTTGGCTGGGTATGACACGGATGGCTTCCGTGCCTGAGTTGTCTGAGGATGAAGGCGGCATAAACATAAACTCAGCAATGGATGCGCGGTACGATGGCTTAATGATAAATATTACCCCTTTGTCGTAAGCAATGCACAAACGACCCTTGCTCGGACGAAAACAATTGTTACAGAAAAACCGATTGCTGCGGCAATATAGCAGTGTCCATTGCGATCCTTGAGGCATGTTGATGAATTCGTTGGGGGGACCAGATCCCATCATCTTTTCTCTGTTCCTGATCTTCACCGGAGCCGCCTTGTTGGCCACGCTTGCCCTGTACGCCCGTCAGGCGTTGCCGGTGGCTTATATCCTCCTGGGCATGCTCATCGGGCCATACGGGCTGCGATTCATTACCGATGCGACCAGCGTAAGCCAGATGTCCGAAGTGGGCATCATGTTCCTGCTGTTTCTGTTGGGCTTGGATTTGGCCCCCAGCGAACTCCTGCAAATGTTGCGCAAGGCTACCCTGGTGACGGTGGGTACCTCTCTCGTGTTTGCCTGTATGGGATTTGGCGTGGCGTGGACCTTTGATTTTGCGCTGGGTGAATGTGTGTTGACGGGCGCGGCGATGATGTTCTCCAGCACAATCATCGGCCTCAAGTTGCTGCCCACCACGACGCTGCACCACCAACGCGCGGGCGAGATCATCATCAGCATCCTGCTGTTGCAGGATTTGTTTGCCATCGCCATTCTGTTACTTTTGGAAGGCTTTGCCGGAAACGGGTCGGTGCTGCAGGGTTTTGGCCTGCTGCTGATTGCCCTGCCCGTGCTGCTGGGCTTTGCCTTTGGGTTCGCGCGCTACGCGCTCATCAAGTTGATCCGCAAGTTTGACAAAGTCCGCGAGTACATCTTTCTGACCGCTATCGGCTGGTGCCTGGGAATAGCGGAACTGGCCTCGATCCTGGGGCTTTCCCACGAGATCGGTGCCTTCATCGCCGGGGTGTCACTGGCGACCAGCCCTATCGCTCTCTACATCGCCGACAGTCTCAAACCACTGCGGGATTTTTTTCTGGTGATGTTCTTTTTCTCGCTGGGTGCCGGCCTTAATCTCGGTTTGCTGCCAACGGTTTTTTTACCAACGCTGCTGCTGGCTACCTTGATGATTATTTTTAAGCCATTAATATTCATGAAATTTCTTAAAATTGCCGGAGAAGCACCCAAACTATCGATGGAGATTGGCGTGCGTCTCGGCCAGGTCAGCGAATTCTCATTGCTGATCGCGGTCCTGGCGCTGGATAACGGCTTGATGAGCAGCAGAGCGTCCTACTTGGTGCAGGCCACTACCCTGGTGACTTTTGTAGCGTCCACCTACTGGGTCGTGCTGACCTATCCCACGCCGGTGGCGATTGCCGACCGCTTGCGGCGCGATTGAGGTTATGGCTGTGTCCGCATAGACGGCAGTAAGCAGATCTCTACCCGCGCAGTTCCTCGTATCCCCACTCATTATCGTCGGTTTGAGACGCGGGAGCCGGCCAAGCAAGAAATCTTCGAGTACCTCGAAGTGTTTCATAACCGGCAGCGCAAGCATTCCACGCTGGGTTATCGAGTTCCGCTGGGGTTCGAGCAACAGCACCGTAAGGCTGCCTGATCTTGTGTCCGGAAAATTCTTGCCAGATCAAAAAGCCGTGGCTTTGAGCTGGAGGACTCGCAACTTGAGCATCCCGATCGCTTGGAACGGCTGACCCTGATCATGATGCTGGCGATGTATGGGTGCGGGCGGGTTGGTCGGGATGATGCCTTGCATCACCCAACGCCGCTCGAAAAAAAACCCAAGAACAGACTGATCCCAGGCCCTTGGCGCTTCAGAAAGCTCCCGCGCAGCTTGGTGTCCTGATCCCAACGGGGACTGCGTCGCTTGATGAGGTGCTTGCAAAATGATCTTCTGTTGCCGGCCTTTCGTGAAGTCATGAGAAATTGATAGCTTCCGACCTCTTTGCGTGGCTAAAGTAATCTTTTTTCTTTAATATTATAATTTCTGGTCAACTTGATCCCCAAGACGGGTTTCCAGGGTGATCGAACGGCTTACAGATGCCGCCGATGAACGTCCCAACAGAGAGACGAGCGTGCGGTCGGATTTCAACAGGGCGGAGGAGGGAAATTACCATTACGTTGATACCTTCGCGAGCCTTGTGCGCCGCCGGGCCAGCCCCGATTGAATCAGTGCGTATCCCATGCCGGTGGAGCGAGAGGGTTGTATACTGTGTGGCTATATGCTTTGCATGCCGCCAACCTCGGTCCAGGGTCGCTCGCTAAGACCGGGGGGGGGTTGCTGCCGTCTTTTATTCCTGATCCTTTCACGTATTGATTAATGAGGAGAGACCGATGCCCTCGCGCAGAGAACTGGCCAACGCCATTCGCGCCCTGAGTATGGATGCGGTGCAGAAGGCGAATTCCGGCCACCCTGGCGCACCCATGGGCATGGCCGACCTCGCTGAAGTTTTGTGGAACGATTTTCTGCGCCACAACCCTGCCAATCCTGGTTGGGTCAACCGCGACCGCTTCATCTTGTCCAATGGCCATGGCTCCATGCTGGTGTATTCCTTACTGCATTTAAGCGGTTATGACCTCTCCATGGAAGAATTGCGTAACTTCCGGCAACTTCATTCCAGGACGCCGGGGCATCCCGAGTATGGGCGGACGCCGGGCGTAGAGACCACCACCGGCCCCCTGGGGCAGGGGCTGGCCAACGCGGTGGGTATGGCCATCGCCGAACGCAAGCTGGCCGCCGAGTTCAACCGTCCCGGTCACGCCATCGTCGATCACTACACCTATGTATTCATGGGGGATGGTTGCCTCATGGAAGGCATCTCCCACGAAGTCTGTTCCCTGGCGGGCACGCTGGGCCTAGGCAAGCTGATCGGTTTTTATGACGACAACGGCGTCTCCATCGATGGCCCTGTGGGACGGTGGTTCACCGATGATACGGCCACGCGCTTCGAAGCCTACGACTGGCACGTGATCCGCGCCGTGGACGGCCATGATTCCCAGGCGGTGAAGCTGGCCATCGAGCAAGCCCTGGCCGTGACCGATCGGCCCAGCCTGATCTGCTGCAAGACGGTGATCGGCTTCGGTTCCCCCAACAAAGCGGGGACGGCTGACGCGCATGGCAGCCCTCTGGGAGTGGGCGAAGTAGCGGCTAGCCGGGAAAAACTCGGCTGGCATTACGAACCCTTCGTGATACCCAGTGAGATCTACGCTGCCTGGGATGCCCGCGCCAAGGGCGCCGCTCTCGAAGCGGTCTGGCGGGAGCAATTCGACGCCTATCGGGCCACCTATCCGGAGTTGGCCGCCGAGTTTGTGCGCCGCTTGACCGGCGAGTTGCCGGTGGGTTGGGAGGAACATGCCCAGTCCTACATCCGTGCCACCGAGGAGAAAGCCGAGCATATCGCCTCCCGCAATGCCTCACAGCGGGCGCTGAACGCCTTCGGCCCGCTGCTGCCGGAGCTGTTCGGCGGGTCCGCCGACCTGACGCCGTCCAACAACACCACCTGGAAGGGCTCGCTGGTTATCGACCGCAACGAGCCCGCCGGCAATTACCTGCATTACGGGGTGCGGGAATTCGGGATGAGCGCCATCATGAATGGCATCGCCCTGCACGGCGGCTTCATTCCCTATGGCGGCACCTTCCTGATCTTCTCGGACTATGCTCGCAACGCCGTGCGCATGGCGGCGCTGATGCGCAGCCGTACCCTGTTCGTGTACACGCACGACTCCATCGGTCTCGGCGAAGACGGCCCGACCCACCAGCCAATCGAGCAGTTGGCCAGCCTGCGCCTGATACCCAATATGTCCCTGTGGCGGCCCTGCGATGCGGTGGAAACCGCCGTGGCCTGGAAGGCTGCCATCGAACGCCGCCATGGCCCCACCTGCCTGGTATTTTCGCGCCAGACGCTGCCCCACCAGTCGCGTAACCCGGCGCAAGTCGATGCTATCCAGCGAGGTGGCTACGTGCTGGTGGATTGCAAAGGCCTGCCCGATGCCATCATTATTGCCACTGGCTCGGAGGTTCACCTGGCAACCGGAGCAGCCGCTCAACTGGCGGCGTGGGGCAAGCAGGCGCGGGTGGTCTCCATGCCCTCGGTGGACGTGTTCGAGGCGCAGGACGCCGCCTACCGCGAAGCGGTGTTGCCAGTCGCCATTACCCGGCGGGTGGTGGTGGAGGCCGGGGTAACCACGCCCTGGTATAAGTACGCGGGCGGGAGTGGCCGAGTGATCGGACTGGATCGCTTTGGCGAGTCCGCTCCCAGCGGCGCATTGTTCAAATACTTCGGTTTCACCGTGGAAAACGTGGTTGAAACCGTCGCGGAATTGTTAACAAACTGATCACCCTGGCGTCATTCGGCGCATTATGCACCGTTAACGCTTTTTTGATTGTAACCACTACTGTACGGAGTGAAATATGGCGATTAAAGTTGCTATCAATGGTTATGGCCGCATTGGCCGCAATGTCCTGCGAGCTGTCTATGAATATGGACGCACCGGGGAGATTCAGATCGTCGCCATCAACGATCTGGGCGATGCCGAAACCAACGCTCATTTGACCCGTTATGACACGGTACATGGCAAGTTCGGTGGCCAGATTATCGTCGACGGCGACGCCATGGTCGTCAATGGCGATCGTATCCGCGTATTGGCCATCCGCAATCCCGCCGAATTGCCCTGGAAAGAGTTGGGCGTGGACGTGGTCTACGAGTGCACCGGGTTGTTCACCAGCAAGGCCAAGGCCAGTGCCCATCTGACCGCCGGCGCCAAGAAGGTCATCATCTCCGCACCCGGCGGCAATGATGTCGACGCCACCGTGGTTTATGGCGTCAACCACAAAGTGCTGAAGGCCAGCGACACCGTTATCTCCAACGCCTCCTGCACTACCAACTGCCTGGCGCCCCTGGTCAAGCCCCTGTATGAAAAGCTGGGCCTGGAGCGTGGCTTGATGACCACCATCCATGCCTATACCAACGACCAGGTGTTGACCGACGTATTCCATTCGGACCTGCGCCGCGCCCGTTCCGCCACCCAGTCCATGATTCCCACCAAGACCGGCGCTGCGGCTGCGGTGGGCCTGGTGCTGCCGGAACTGAACGGCAAGCTGGACGGTTTCGCCATGCGCGTGCCGACCATCAACGTGTCGGTAGTGGATCTGACCTTCATCGCCAGCCGCGAGACCAGCAAGGACGAAGTCAACGCCATCGTCAAGGCCGCTTCCGACGGCGAATTGAAAGGCGTGTTGAACTACAATACCGCGCCGCTGGTCTCCGTGGACTTCAACCATGACCCGGCTTCCTCCACCTTCGATGCTACCCAGACGCGGGTCATCGGCAATCTGGTGAAGGTCCTGTCCTGGTACGATAACGAGTGGGGCTTCTCCAACCGGATGCTGGACACCACCGTGGCGCTGATGAACGCCAAGTAACGCCCATTTGCCGCTCGCACGCGGAGGCGCAACGGTTGACAGTCGCGAAGACCGAACCCTGCGCGCTCCGCGTTTTTGCTTTTTAAAAGGATAAATCTATGCCTGTATTCCAAAAAATGACTGATCTCGAGCTTGCAGGTAAGCGTGTGCTGATCCGCTCCGATCTGAATGTGCCGGTAAAGGATGGCAAGGTGACCAGCGACGTGCGCATCCGTGCCTCGCTGCCGACGTTTGAAGCCGCCCTAAAGGCGGGTGCCAAGGTCATGGTGATGTCGCATCTCGGCCGTCCCAAGGAAGGGGTGTTCTCCGAAGCAGACTCTCTGCAGCCGGTAGCCGATCGCCTCTCGGCCCTGCTTGGCAAGCCGGTGCGGTTGATCCGCGACTGGCTGGAAGGGGTAGACGTCGCCCCCGGCGAATTGGTGCTGTTTGAGAACGTGCGCTTTAACAAGGGCGAAGGCAAGGATGATGAGGCGCTGGCCAAGAAGATGGCCGCGCTGTGCGATGTGTTCGTGATGGACGCCTTCGGCACTGCGCACCGCGCGCAGGCGTCCACCCATGGAGTCGGCAAGTTTGCCCCGGTTGCCTGCGCCGGCATCCTGATGGCTGAGGAACTGGATGCGCTGGGTAAGGCGCTACAGAAGCCAGCCCGTCCGCTGGTCGCTATTGTCGCGGGCTCCAAGGTCTCCACCAAGCTGCCAGTGTTGGAATCCCTGTCCCAGGTGGTCGATCAATTGATCGTCGGTGGCGGCATCGCCAACACCTTCATCGCCGCCGCGGGCTATCCGATTGGGAAGTCGCTGGTTGAAATCGACTTGATTCCCGAAGCCAAGCGGCTGGTGGCAGCGGCCAAGGCCAAAGGCGGTGAGATCCCGGTACCTACCGATGTGGTAGTGGGCAAGGCATTTGCCGCTGATACGCCGGCCACGGTAAAGCAGGTCAGCGATGTTACGGACGATGATATGATCTTCGACATCGGCCCGGAAACGGCGGCCCGCTACGCTGAGATGATGAAGAAGGCCGGCACCATCGTGTGGAATGGTCCTGTGGGGGTGTTCGAGTTCGATCAGTTCAGCAAGGGCACCGAGGCGTTGGCCCGGGCTATCGCCGCCAGCCCCGCTTTCTCCATCGCGGGCGGCGGCGACACCATCGCGGCCCTGGACAAGTTCGGCATCTTCGACCAGATGTCCTATGTTTCCACCGCGGGGGGCGCTTTCATGGAATTTCTGGAAGGCAAGCAACTGCCGGCCGTAGCCATGCTGGAGCAGCGGGCCGCGAAGTAGAGCCCTGCGATTCAATTTCAGGGCGTACTTTTGGTACGCCCTGAACCCTTTCCTCACTTCTTCCCTCGAAGTAATTATATATTCATCGTTTTGCCGCCATAATTAGCGTTTAAACAAGCTGACCGGCCGCGAGGATTTTTCAGCCTCCCCTGACGATCGCGTATTTTCATTTTCAACTTCAGCAAGCTGAACTGCTGCACTTTCAAGCAGTCCAGTCACGCTGACTGTTCATCACAGCTAAGCAAGGGTTATTACTATGTTGAAAAAACAAACCGTTGGTATCGTTGGCACGGGTCAGGTCGGCATGGCCGCGGCCTATTCCATCTTTCAGCAAAAAAGCGCCAGCGAACTGATCCTGATTGATGCCAATAAAAAGCGCGCGGAAGGCGAAGCCATGGACCTCTTGCACGGCCAGGCCTACGTCGGTCGCTGCAATGTCCACGCGGGCGACTATGCAGATCTGCAAAACGCACAGGTGGTGATTATCGCGGCCGGCGCCAGCCAAAAACCCGGCGAGTCGCGCCTCGAATTGTTGAATCGCAATGCCTTGATCTTCAAGGAGATCGCGGCGCAGTTGGACCAGTATGCGCCGGATGCCATTCTGCTGATCGCCACCAATCCGGTGGATATCCTGACCTACGTGATGCAAGCGTTGAGCAAACGCCCCGCGAATCTCATCATCGGCACCGGGACGATGCTCGACACGACCCGCTTTCGCACGTTGCTGGGTGAGTATTACGACGTGGACCCGCGCTCCGTACACGCGCTCATCCTGGGTGAACACGGTGATTCCGAGGTGCCCATCTGGAGCGCGGCGGACATTGCCGGTAAACCGTTGCTGAACAATACCATTCTGGGCAAATCCTTCAATCAGGACGCGATGGACGCCCTGTTCCAGCGGGTGCGCAAGGCGGCCTATGAAATCATCAACCGGAAGGGCTATACCAACTGGGCCATCGGGTTGGTAATCGCTCACCTATGGCGTACGATCCAGGATGACCAAAACAGCATATTGCCTGTCAGTGTAAGGTTGAAGGGAGAGTATGGCATTCAGGATGTGTGCCTCAGCATTCCCACCACTGTCGGTATTAATGGCGTCGGCAACCCGGTGCTGCCAGCGCTGAATGAGCAGGAACTGCAAGCCTTGCGGCACTCGGCGGATGTCCTCAAGCAAAGCCTGGCCGGTATCAAATTATGAGGCGGTGCTGGCGGCAGGCGCGGCGGCGGTTCAAATCCTTCACTGATTGAGGCGTTTATATGTTACGGCGCACCAAGATTGTGGCTACTGTTGGGCCGGCTACCGACGATCCCAAAATCCTGGATGGCATCATCCGCGCCGGGGTCGATGTGGTGCGGGTAAATTTTTCCCATGGCGCTACCGAAGACCATATCCAGCGGGTCCGCCAGGTACGGGAGCGCGCTACCGCCCTGGGCCGCGACGTGGGGGTGCTGGCGGATCTGCAAGGACCCAAGATCCGCATCGAGCGCTTCCGCCGGGGTGCGGTTACCCTCCATGAAGGCGCCCGCTTTATCCTGGATGCCGAGCTGCCTGTCGACGCTGGCAGCGAGGAGGCCGTGGGCATTGCCTACAAATGCCTGCCTCAGGACGTAGCGGTGGGCGATACATTGTTGTTGGATGACGGCCGCATCGTTCTGGTGGTAGAGGACGTCGCCGGGTCGCGGGTTATCTGCCGGGTGCAGATAGGCGGCAAGCTGTCAGACAAAAAGGGTATCAACCGTCTGGGTGGTGGTCTGTCGGCGCCGGCCCTGACCGACAAGGATCGCGACGATATCCGCACCGCCGCCGAATTCCAGGCGGATTATCTGGCACTCTCCTTTCCACGCTGCGCCGCCGATATCGAGGAGGCGCGCGGGTTGTTAAGGGCCGCCGGTGGTGCTGGCGCCATCATCGCCAAGATCGAGCGGGCCGAAGCGCTGAACGATCTCGAAGCCATCATCAAGGCCAGTGACGCGGTGATGATAGCCCGCGGCGATCTGGGCGTGGAAATCGGCGATGCCGAACTGCCGGGGGTGCAAAAGCGCATCATCCACCTGGCCCGCCACCTGAACCGGATTTCCATCACGGCGACCCAGATGATGGAGTCCATGGTCCACAGCCAAACGCCCACTCGGGCGGAAGTACTGGATGTGGCCAATGCCGTGATGGATGGCACTGACGCCGTCATGCTCTCGGCGGAAACGGCTTCGGGAGACTATCCGGTCAAGGCCGTGGAAGCCATGGCTCGCATTTGCCTGGGCGCGGAAAAACAACGCGAAACTCAGCGCTCCAAGCATCGCATCGACTCGCACTTTGAGCGCATCGAAGAGGCTATCGCCATGGCCACCATGTACACCGCCAATCATCTGAACGTGCGCGCCATTCTGGCCCTGACTGAATCGGGCTCCACGGTGTTGTGGATGTCGCGGATCAGTTCCGGCATCCCCATCTTTGCGCTGACCCGCCATGCCGCCACGCGCCGCCGCCTGACCTTGTCTCGGGGCGTGTATCCGCTCAGATTCGACGTGGTGCACATCAATCCATCCTGGGTGATTCAGGCCGCCATCAACGCGGTGCTGCACCGTGGCTTGGCCAAGAAAGGCGATCTAGTCATCCTCACCAAGGGCGATTATAAAGGCGTCTCGGGCGGGACCAATACCATGAAGATCCTGCGGGTCGGCGACCTGCTCCTTCCCGAAGGGCTTTAGACAAGCCGCTTTTTGCTCAGCAACTGCTATATTGATGCGGACACGGTGATAACAGCGACCCCGGCGAGGGCCTGAGATTTCCTATACTTGAACACAAAGGTTATGCGGGGAGTTGCAAGAGTAAATGATCTACCTCAGAAAAGCGGCTGGCATTGGCTTTCTCGCCTAGGGGTTAACCTATGAAAAAAACCATCAAGGGTTCTGCCGCACGCCGAGGTAGAATCGCTAAGCGAGAGAGGACATATAGAGCGCTGCAGGAAAGCGAAATGCGCTACCGCACCTTATTCGACCAGTCGCCGGATGGCATACTGGTTATCAATCCCGCTACCCTGCTGCCGCTGGAGTTTAACGACGCGGTCTGCCGGCAACTCGGCTACACGCGCGACGAGTTCGCCCAGTTGCGCATTTCCGATTACGAAGCCGTTGAGCGGCCAGAAGAAACACGCGCGCGCATCGAAAAGCTCTTGCGAGACGGGCAGGATTGCTTTGAAACTCAACACCGCACCAAGTCAGGCGATAGCCGGGATGTGCTGGTGAGCGTGCAGAAGCTGGTATTGGATAACCAGCCAGTTTTGCACTGTGTCTTTCGCGACATCACCGAACGCAAGCGGGCGGAAACAGCTATCCATTTGAATGAGGCCCGCCTGAATTCTCTGCTCGATTTGAGCCAGCAGGCGTCCTCCCTGGCAGAACGCGACATCATCCAATTCGGCTTGGAAGAAGCGGTCAAGCTGACGCACAGCCAGATCGGCTATTTTCACTTCGTGAATGAAGACCAGAATACCATCCAGCTTTTTACCTGGTCACAGGAGACGCTCAAGCTTTGCAAAGCGGCGGCCGATAACCACTACCCCATTGCCCAGGCGGGTGTCTGGGCGGATTGCGCGCGCTTGCGCAAGCCGGTTATCCACAATGATTACCAGAGCCTCCCAAACAAACAAGGCTATCCGGAGGGGCATTCGCATTTGCTCCGTCACATGAGCGTCCCCGTACTGGATCAGGATAAGGTAAGGATGATCATCGGCGTGGGCAACAAGGACACCGGCTATGACGAGGCGGATGTGCGTCAGTTAGTGTTGATCGCCAATGAGGTGTGGAAGATCGTTCGCCGCCATCGCACAGAGGAGCAATTGAAGATCAGTGAGGCCAGGCTAAAGGAAGCCGAACGCATTGCCCACCTGGGTAACTGGGACTATGACCTTGCCCACGATACGTTCAGTTGTTCCGACGAGGCCTATCGAATTTTCGGATGCCGGCCCCAGGAATTCATCCCAACCCGTAAGGAATTTCTGAACTATGTTCACCCTGAAGACCGAGCGCGTGTCCAGCAAGCGATAGACGGCGCCCTATATCGTAACCAGCCTTACAATATCGATTATCGCATCGTTACGGCGGATGGGCGCGATTGTTCTGTCCATGCCCAGGCAGAGGTGACCGTTGACGCCGGGGGGAACCCCAGGCGCATGCTGGGCACGTTGCAGGACGTCACCGGGCGCAAACAGTTGGAAGCGCAGTATCTGCGCGCGCAGCGCGTGGAAAGTATCGGCTTGCTAGCCGGCGGCATCGCGCATGACCTGAACAATGTGCTTGCTCCTATCCTGATGGCTGTGGACCTGCTGCGCGAGGGCACGCTGGATGCCGAGCTTCAAAAAATAATCGATATCATCGATGCGAGCGCTCAACGGGGATCGAACATCATCAGGCAAGTCCTGACCTTTGCGCGTGGCGTGCAAGGCGAGCGCATGGCGGTGCAGTCCAGGCATCTGATCAAGGAAACGGCCGCGATAGCCCGGGAAACTTTTCCCAAGAACATCCAGATCGATATTAAAACGCCGAGCGATCTTTGGGCGGTAACCGGTGATCCAACCCAACTGCAGCAAGTTTTATTAAACCTGTTCGTCAATGCCCGCGATGCCATGCCTGACGGCGGCAGGCTTACGCTGGCCGCACGTAACTTTCAGGTAGACGAAAGCTCTGCGGCCGCGAAACCGTCTGCCAACCCGGGCAACTACATCGTGCTGCAAGTGAGCGACACGGGCACCGGCATTTCAGCGGTGATAATCGACCGGATTTTCGAACCCTTCTTCACCACCAAGGAGCAGGGCAAAGGGACGGGCTTGGGTCTGTCCACCGTGCTTGGCATTGTGCGCAGCCACGGCGGGTTCGTGAAGGTGGCAAGCCCCCAGGGCGCTGGTTCAACTTTTGAGATTTACTTGCCCGCCACCACCGTGGAGGAGGCCGAGGAACCCACCAAGGAAGCGGCATTGCCGCACGGTAAGGGAGAGCAGATCCTGGTCGTGGACGACGAAGCTTCAGTCCGTCAAATCACCGAGGAAATTCTTCGGCAAAACGGTTATAGGGTATTGATAGCGGTGGACGGCAACGACGCTATCGCTTTATTCGCCGAACATGAAAAGAGCATCGATCTGATTATCACGGATATCATGATGCCACTCATGGACGGTATAGCCCTGACGCGCGCGCTGCGCAAGCTGTCTCCTTCGCTAAAAATAATTGCGTCAACGGGATTGGCTTTCGGAACGACAGAATCCGACAAAAAAAAGGAACTGGGAAAGCTCGGTGTCAGCATTTTTCTCACCAAACCCTATAAGGCTGAAACCCTCTTGAAGGCTGTTCATGAAGCCTTGTCCAGCGACGCTCAGCGCAGTCTGATATCTATTCTTTAAGAGTTTTCATTGCGGGTTGTTAATTCGGCCACGTCCGACCGCTTAGAGGAATTTGCCCAGCGCCCATCGGGGTGCCCTCACCGTGATTATGGCTACGCCAGCAATGGTCATGGTGCCGCCCAGCACGAGCTTCCAGGTCAGCGCGTCACCCCACAGAGTGACGCCGAACCCCACGGCCAGCACTGGGGTGAGCAGCATGAAGGGTGCTGTCACGCTGACCGGATAACGGCCCAGCAGGTAATACATGATGCCATGCCCCACCAGGGAGGCGCCGACGGCGGAATAGACGGGCGCCCCGAAATCCAGCCAGGTGGCCGCGTGGAGCGCCGCCACCTGGCCAGTTTCCAGGAGCAGCGATAAAGCCAACAGGCATGGGGTGGCGATCAGCGCAATCCATGCCTGCAAGGTAAATACGCCAACCCCTTGCAACTGGCGCATGAAGATCGTGGCGACAGCCATGGCCATGGCCGCGCCGATGATCAGTAGCAACGCATCCAGGTGCAGAAAAACCATGGGATCGAAGCCGATCACCAGCACGCCACCGAAGGCCGCGCCAATCCCCAGGAGGTGTCGCCGCCCCATGGTCTCGCCCAGCACCAGCACGGCCAGCAGCGCCGAGAAAGGCACGTAAAGCTGAGCCGCGATGGCGATGGAGGTAATATCGCCGGCGGCAGCGAGGCCGGCAAATATCAAACTGAAGTGCAGCACGCCCAGTACAAACCCAACCTGGATCACCTGGCGCATCTGTCCCGGCACCCAGCGCAGGAATGGAAACAGCAGGAGTAACACCATGCCAAAGCGCAGGGTAGTAAACAGTAACGGCGGGAAGTGCGTCACGCCAGCCTTGCCAGCGATGAAGTTGAAGGCCCATGCCGTATTAGCGAGCAGGGCCAGGAGCAAATCAGGAGGGCTCATGGGGAATATCTGTGAAAGTCATGGCGAGGACCCGCAGCATAGCACTTTACTGATAATTTTCAGAACCGGAAGCGGCTGGCTTCAGAGCAATCGCGCTACGCTGGCACCAATATCGTCAATTCCATAAACCGCAACTTAAAATGTTCCACGTGGAACATTTTAAGTTGGTTTCACAACCCTTGAGCTTCTTCGAGCTCCCCATCAGGGGTGGTTATCAAAATGACTTATAAGAAATTTGAGTGAATCCACTAAGGCGTCCAGATATACTTTCCCGCTGATTAGCATTAGCTATAGGCAGTCGTGCGGGGGAATACCCGCACCACAACTCGGAGGCGCTTGTGCGCGACGTATCGACGTTTCAGGGGCTGATTCTAGCCCTGCAAGAATATTGGGCTGAACAGGGCTGTGTACTGCTGCAACCCTATGATATGGAGGTGGGGGCCGGAACCTTCCACCCCGCCACGTTCCTGCGCTCAATTGGCCCGGAACCCTGGAGCGCCGCCTATGTTCAGCCTTCCCGCCGCCCTACCGACGGCCGTTACGGCGACAACCCCAATCGCCTGCAACATTACTATCAGTTTCAGGTGGTCATCAAACCCTCGCCCCTGGACCTTCAGGATCTCTATCTGGGATCCCTCAAATACTTGGGGATAGACCCGCTGGTGCATGACATCCGTTTTGTAGAGGACAACTGGGAATCACCCACCCTGGGGGCTTGGGGGCTGGGCTGGGAGATCTGGCTGAATGGCATGGAAGTCACCCAGTTCACGTATTTCCAACAGGCTGGCGGTCTCGACTGCAAACCGGTGACCGGTGAACTGACCTACGGTCTGGAACGCATCGCCATGTATTTGCAGGGTGTGGAAAGTGTGTACGATCTGATATGGACCGACGGTCCACTGGGCAAAGTCACCTATGGCGATGTCTTTCATCAGAATGAGGTAGAGATGTCTACCTACAACTTTGAGCAGGCCGACGTCGGCTCCTTATTTGCCTGGTTCGATACTTGCGCGGCGGAGAGCCAGCGTCTGATCGAGTGCGGCCTCCCCCTGCCGGCCTATGAAATGACACTGAAAGCCTCCCACACATTCAACCTGCTGGATGCGCGCAAGGCCATCTCGGTAACGGAGCGGCAACGCTATATCCTGCGGGTACGCACTCTGGCGCGGACGGTGGCGCAAGCCTATTACGATGCCCGTAAGGCCTTGGGGTTCCCGCTGTGTCACCCGGCGCGGGAGGCTATCCATGGCTAAGACGCGTGATCTATTGATCGAGATTGGCACCGAGGAATTACCCCCCAAATCGCTGGATACGCTGGCCAAAGATTTCGAACAGGGTATCCGGGACGGGTTGGCGAAAGCAGGGTTAACGAGCGGTGCTATCCACCGCTATGCCACACCCAGGCGCCTGGCTGTGCTGATTCGCGACCTGCCAGCGCAGCAACCCGACCGCCGCCGGGAGCGGCGCGGCCCCGCGCTCAGTGCTGCCTATGATCAGGATGGCAAGCCTACCAAGGCGGCCATAGGCTTTGCCTGTTCCTGCGGGGTAGAGGTTGCGGAATTGCAAACCTTGACGACCGACAAGGGCGCCTGGCTGATCCAGCTTAGTCTGGAACCCGGCGCGGCCACGGCGGAACTGATCCCCGCCATAGTCGAGACAACCCTGAACAAGCTGCCTATCCCCAAACGCATGCGCTGGGCGGATCGCGACGATGAATTCGTGCGGCCGGTGCACTGGCTGGTGCTGTTGTTTGGCGATAAGGTAATCCCCGCCACCATTCTGGGGGTTGCAGCCGGCCGCGAGACCCGCGGCCATCGCTTCCATCATCCGGACCCGCTCGCCATCATCGAACCGGCCACTTATGCGGATTTGCTGGAGACAAAAGGGAAGGTGATTGCGGATTTCGACATCCGGCGGGCAGCCATCCGTACCCAGGCCGAAACGGCTGCGGCAACCACAGGGGGGCAGGCCGTCATTGACCCCAGTCTGCTGGATGAGGTTACGGCGCTAGTGGAATGGCCGGTGGCTTTGCTGGGTAATTTCGAGCGGCGCTTCCTGGACGTACCCGCCGAGGCATTGATTACTACGATGCAGGATAATCAGAAATATTTCCCCGTGGTGGATACGGCGGATCATCTGATGCCTCACTTCATCACCATTGCCAATTTGGAGAGCAAGGATCCTCGTCAGGTCAAGGCCGGGAACGAACGGGTCATTCGACCACGCTTCAGTGACGCGGAGTTTTTCTGGCTACAGGACCGCAAACAAACGCTAGCCAGTCGCCTGGAAGCCCTCAAGACGGTGGTTTTCCAGCAACGCCTGGGCAGTCTGCATGACAAGAGCTGGCGGGTCGCCGCCCTGGCGCGTTCCATCGCCGAGCGTAGCGATGCCAATCCTGAGTGGGCAGCGCGGGCGGCGACACTGGCCAAGTGCGATTTACTCACCCAGATGGTCCAGGAATTTCCGGAGTTGCAGGGCATCATGGGGGGTTATTACGCGCGCCATGACGGTGAAGCGGAGGAAGTCGCCTACGCTTTGGAAGCGCAGTATCGCCCCCGTTTCGCGGGTGATGAACTGCCGCGCACCCCCACCGGGAGAGTTATCGCCCTGGCCGATCGCCTGGATACCCTGGTTGGTATCTTCGCCATCGGCGAGCCTCCTTCCGGCAATAAGGATCCCTTTGCGCTGCGCCGCGCTGCCTTGGGTGTGATCCGCCTCTTCATCGAAGGCGGGATCGATCTGGATCTGGAAGAATTGCTGCAACAAGCGGCCAATCGCTTTGCCCCGCTCCTCAGGGCTGATGCTACGGTGGAAGCCGTCTTCGACTTCATCATGGAGCGCTTGCGGGGGTATTATCTGGAACAGGGGTTCCGCCCCGATACCTTTGAGGCCGTGCTTAACTGCCGCCCCACCCGTCCCCTCGATTTCGATCGGCGTATCCGTGCCCTAGCGGAATTCCGCAAGCTCCCTGAGGCAGACAGCCTGGCCGCGGCTAACAAGCGCATTCGCAATATTCTCAAGAGGGTGGAAGGCACCCTGCCGTTTGAAGTGCGTACTGAACTGCTCAAGGAAGATGCTGAACAGACGCTGGCTGGCCGTCTGGCTGAACTGTCTTCCGAGGTCATTCCCCTCATGGAAGCGGGTCTGTATGACGGAGCGCTGACCCGCCTCGCGGCGTTACGGGAACCCGTTGATGGTTTTTTCGATCAGGTCATGGTCATGGTGGACGATATCAATTTACGCAATAACCGGATTGCCTTGCTCAATGAGCTGGGCAGCCTGTTTTTGCGGATAGCCGACTTTTCCCAACTGCAGGACTGATGATGGATGCACAGCTAACGCGGAACCCAACGTCATGCTTCCTAATGTTCCACGTGAAACATTCATAATCCAATATGAAATTGATCATCCTGGACCGCGACGGTGTCATTAATGAGGACTCCGATAATTACATCCGAGCTCCTGACCAATGGTTACCCATACCCGGTAGTCTCGAAGCCATTGCCCGGTTAAGCCATGCTGGTTATCGGGTGGTTGTTGCTACCAATCAGTCAGGCATCGGCCGCGATCTGTTCAGTATAGAAACCCTTAATCAGATCCATGAAAAGATGCATCGTTTCGCGCATGAGGCTGGTGGCGCCATTGAAGCGGTTTTCTTTTGTCCGGATACCGATAATGCAAATCCTGATCGGAAACCCAATCCCGGTCTGCTGGAGGATATTGGCCGGCGACTAAGGATCAACCTCAACGGCATCCCGGTCGTGGGCGATAGCCTGCGGGATGTGCAGGCCGCCCAGGCCGTTGGCGCCAGACCTATCCTGGTGCGCACCGGCAAAGGCGAGCGTACCCTGGCCGGGAAAAATGACATCGATGGGGTAATGGTATTTGCGGACCTGGCTACCGTCGCGGACTTCCTGCTCACCCCACGGTGACTGATTGGACCCCTATTATGACAACAATGCCGCACGCTAAGGAATCGAGCACCCTGGTGCTTTTTGTACGTTCCCTCTTGTTTTCCATCGGCATGACACTCTCGACGTTGATTGTGGTACCCCTCGTCATGTTGAGCTTCCCCTTTCCATTTGAACAACGCTATCGCGTTTCACAACGGTGGAGTCGCTTCAACATGTGGTGGCTTAAGAAAACCTGCGGCATTGACTGCCAAATTAGCGGCCTGGAGCACCTGCCTACGGGGCCTACCATTGTCATCGCCAAACACCAGTCAGCCTGGGAAACGATGTTCCTTCAACAGTTGCTACCTCCGCTGGTGTGGGTCGTAAAAAGAGAACTGTTGTGGGTCCCCTTCTTCGGCTGGGCGCTAGCCATTCTGAACCCGATCAGCATCAACCGCGAAGCGGCCAACGCTGCCATCAAGCAAGTGCTGCGACAGGGCAGGGAGCAGGTGAGCAAGGGGCGTTGGGTGCTGATCTTTCCCGAAGGCACCCGCACTGCCCCCGGCGTCCGTGGCCGCTATGGCGTAGGTGGCGCCATGCTGGCAGCTTATACGGGTTGCCCGATCCTTCCGGTTGCCCACAATGCCGGTGAATTCTGGCCCCGCCGAGGGTTTCTCAAGCGTCCTGGAACCATTCAGTTGGTATTTGGACCGCTCGTGGAGAGTAACGGTCGCAAGGCAAAAGAACTGAATGCCCTCGTGGAAGAGTGGATTGAGGGCACCATGCAGCGCATTAGCAACGTAGCTTAAATAGTAAGGACTGGTAAGCAGGTTGGAAAACTACACGCTCTACGGGCGTTTCCAAATGCTAGGCATTGGATGTCTGAAAGCGCTTGAAAAGTTTCAAAAATCGGAGCGCACAAAAGGGGGTACAGGCAACTCGGCTCCCTATACATTGACTAATGTAGACAATTATCCTGACCCCGCAGAGTTTCTGGAGGCTCGCACCATGGTGAGAAGATACGGTTCCCGCATACCGGCTAAGCCGAATACGCATAAGCTCGATCAGATCGTCGTCCAGGCCCGCCAAGCCCAGGATGGGCGCAACGAAGGTTACCGGCAGCAATCTCTTAAAATCCATCCTTGGGTTTGCGGACGCTGCGGGCGCGAGTTCACCCGCGAGAACCTGCGCGAACTCACCGTGCATCATAAGGATCACAACCACGACAACAACCCCCCCGACGGCAGCAACTGGGAGAACCTCTGCCTGTATTGCCATGACAACGAACATGCCCGCTATGAGGAATTTCTGGCCAGCGGCGGGGCGCCCGACAGCGGCGGGCGCAAACCGGTGGCCACTCATAACCCGTTTGCGAACCTTCAGGATTTACTGAACAACAAGCAACGCTGATTCTCGGGAGGTATTCAGAGTGGAAACCGCGTCAACATGGGAGATTATCCTTGCTGGGGTAGTCGCGCTGCTGGTCATATTGTGGTTCAGGCCGGGGATCAAGGCGGCCTTGGCGCGTAGCCGAACGGCCCCGAAAGATTGGCCGTCCGTGCTTATCCCTCTGGCTGTGGTGGTGCTGTTCGTGCTTTTGCTCATCGCCCTGGTGTAGGTGGGGCTCCCCACCAAACACCGCGGAGTCAGGACCGGATACCACGCAATTATTCAAGGATGGCGGTTACTTGGGAGCCGCCATTCACTGTTGCGAATTTCCAGCATCTGGAAGAC